>Ga0256839_1001007_pt1 | contig 35490 bp, 21 predicted proteins | sample 354166metaG_FD_185968 | JGI IMG/M metagenome (GOLD analysis project Ga0256839, IMG submission 185968) | Hydrothermal vent microbial communities from Mid Atlantic Ridge, Atlantic Ocean - 354-166 | ecosystem: Environmental > Aquatic > Marine > Hydrothermal vents | place: Atlantic Ocean: Mid...
GTACGAAAGGTTCGCCGGCGAACCTTTCGTACTGAAGGTACGCCTCCGGAACACGGGGCGCCGGACGTGGGAGCCCGATCGTGTGCGCGTGGGCGCCCGCTTCCTGTCGGCTGGGCGCCTCGAAGACACCGGGGCGCGTGTTCGCCTGCCGCGCCCGGTGCCGCCGGGCGAGTCGGTCGAACGGTCGATCCCGGTCCCGGTGCCCGCGGACGCGGCCGGTCGCACCCTGCGCGTCGTGCCCGGCGTCGTCGAGGACGGCGTCATGTGGGCGGCCGACGCCGACATCCTCGAAGGCCGACGGCTTCCGGTCCTGGCGTTCGCCGTGGGGCCCGCGCGGCTTTCGTGGTCGGTCGAGGGGATCTCGGTTTCGCCGTGGGCTTCGGCGGGGGGGACGATCCGCCTGGCGGTTCGGGTGCGCAACGAGGGCGTGGCGCGCTGGGATCCCGCCGCCGGCGACGCGCTCGGGGTGCAGGTCGTGGCGGCGGACGGCTCCGAGCGGGAGCACCGAATCGCCTTGCCGGGGCCGGTGGACCCCGGGCAAGGCCTGTGGGGGACGGGGGAGATTCCGGCGCCATCTGCGATCGGGGCCGCGACGGTCCGGGTCGAACCCGTGCGGGAAGGGGCGCGCTGGTTCGGTCCGCCTCGGTCGGGGCGTTCGACGGCGACGATCCGGGTCGTCGCGCTCGCGCCGGAGCTCGCGGCCGCCGCACTGGGGGCCTTGCTGGCGGCGTGGGTGTTCGCTCGTCGCGCCCGACCGCCGCCGGCCGTTGCCATGGCGGCGGCGTGGGCGCTCGCCTGGCTCGCAGCGGAGAGGTCGATCTTGGAACAAAACGCCCTGCATCCGTGGCCCGCGTGGTCGCGCGTCGTGCTCGGCGTGGCCGCCGGCGTTTCGGGGATGCGATGGATCGCCGGCCGCTCGCGGGCGGCCCCGTGGTTTGCCGTGCCGGCGCTCGCCCTGGCGGGGCTGTTCGCCGTCGATGGGGTGTACCTGGGCTTCTTCGGGCAGGTGCTCGCGATCGAGCACGCCGCGGCGGCCGCCCAGGCCGGCGACGTGGCCGGCTCCCTCGTCGCCTCCGTGGCCCGGTCGCCGGTGGCCCCAGCCGTGTGGACGGCGGTGACGGTCGGCGAGGTGATCGCGGGTGTTGGGTGGGCGCGGCGGCGGCGCGGCGCGGTCGGTCCGGCGGGCCGGCCGGCGGGACGGCCCCGGGGGGACCTCGGCGGCGGGCGGCGCTCGGGGGGCCGAGCACGCCGGGCAGCCGTGCTCCTGTGGGCCGCCGGCGTCCTCGGGCTCCTCGAACCGCTGGCCGAGGCCGTCACGGGCGCCGAGGGGCGGCGGATCTACGACGGACGGATCGCCGTGGCGCGCTTCGGCGTGGCCGGGGCCCACGTCCTCGCCCTCGCCGCGCGGGTCCGCGAAGGGGCGCGGCGGGCCCTGCCGTCCGACGGCGGTGCGGCGCTGCGGGCGCGTCTTCGGGCCCGCCGCCCGCCGCCGAGCCCCGCGTTCGGTGCGGCGCGCGGCAAGGACGTCGTCGTGATCCAGGCCGAGGCGCTCGCCGACTGGGTGCTCGCGGCGAGCGTAGGTGGGGCGCCGGTCATGCCCACCTTGCGCCGGTGGGCCGAGGCGGGCACGCACGTGGCGCTGGCCGACCAGACGGGCGACGGCAACACCTCGGACGCCGAGCTCTTGGCCCTGGCCTCCCTCTACCCCCTCGAACGGGGCGCGGCGGCCTTCCTGCGCGCCCACACACCCCACCACACGCTCGCCCAGGTGTTGGGGGCGGCGGGCGTGCGCACGATCTCCGCGCACCCGTTCCGTGGATCGTTCTGGAACCGCAGCGTGGTGCATCCGGCCTACGGGTTCGAGCGGTCGTGGTTCGACGACGCCTTCGCGCCCGGCCCGACCGTCGGTTGGGGGCTGAGCGACCGCGCCTTCCTGGGCCAACTTGCGCGCAAGATCGTGCGGTCCGCCTCGCCGGTGTTCGTCTACGCGATCACCCTCGGCCTGCACCACCCCTACGAGGCCATGCCGCCGCGCCTTTCGAGCCTCGACCTCGCGGCCGAGCCCGACCTGGCCGGGCGGCCGCTCGGCAACTATCTCCTGGCGGCGCGGCACCTCGACGACGCCCTGGCGGATTTCGAGCGGACCCTGCGGAATGCGGGGCGTTGGGACGACACGGTGGTCGTGGTGTTCGGGGACCACGATCCGCGGCTTCCGCCGGGAGGGCGCCTTGCGGCGTTCCAGGCGGCGGGGGCGACCCGTGTGCCGGTCCCGACGGTGCCGCTCGTGCTCCACGGGGCCGGCCGACGCCCGCCCGCGCGCCGCCTGGCGGGCGCCATCGACATCGCACCGACGCTGCTCGATCTCCTCGGCTTCGTCCCACCCGAAACCATGATCGGTGCCTCGGTCTTCGCGCCGGTCGATCGTCCCGTGCTCGCGCCGCGGTTCGGAGTCGTCGCCGGTGATCGCATCCTGTCCTTCGCGTCCAGTGACGGCGTGCGCTGCACCCGACCCGACGGGCGCGCGTTGCCGTCCGAGGCCTGCGACGACCTCGAAGCCTGGGCCCGTGACGAGCGGGCGTTGTCGCGGATGTTGCTCGACGTCGGTGCGGCGCGGATCCTGCGTTCCGGGGATCCTTGACGCCGGTTTCTGCGGCTGCGCCACCCGGCGTGGAGGCTTTCGGCCCCGAACGATGGGCCGGAGCCGCCGCGGTGGGTGGTCCCGGGGCCGGGCTATGCGTCGGGCGCGGGCGGGTCGGCCAGGCGGCGGACGTCTTCGGAGCGGTCGAGCGGGCAGACGAGGACGGCCGTGTCGGTGACGACCACCGCGAGCCCCGCAAGCCCCAACACGGCGACGGTGCGGCCGCCTTCGGCGTGGACGAGGTTGCCCGCGGCGTCCCGAAGGCGCACCTTCGCGCCGGGTTCGCCCGTGACCACGGTCTGGTCCGCTGCGCCGCCGGCCGCCTCGAACAGGCTGCGGTAGGTGCCCAGGTCGCTCCAGCCCGCATCCGTCGGGACGACGAAGAAGGCGCCCGGCGAAAGACGTTCCATGACGGCCACGTCGAAGGGCAGCGGGTCGAGTCCTTCGTAGGCCGCGTCGAGGGCGGCGGGGGAGGCGGTGGTGGCGGCGCGGAGGAACGGGGCGGCGTGCGCGGCGAGTTGCGCCTCGAACGCCGAGCGCAGCCCCACGAAGATCCCGGCGTTCCACAGCACGCGCCCGGTGGCGAGGAGGGCGGCCGCCCGCTCGGCGGAGGGCTTCTCGACGAAGCGAAGGCCGTCTTCGACCGTGCCGGGCGCCGGGTTCTCCGAGGCCACCTCCAGGTAGCCGTAGCCCGTGGCCGGATGGGTCGGCACGACGCCCAGGGTGCCGAGCCGCCGCGAGCGGACGGCCTCCGCGGCGGCGACGGTCAGGTGCGCCCGAAAGCGTGCCGCGTCCGCCACGTGGTGATCCGCCGGCAGCACGACGATCACCGGGTCGAGGCTCGGTTCCTGACGTGCGATCCGCGCGACGCCGAGAGCGACGGCGGCGGCGGTGTTGCGCCCCCGCGGCTCCTCGACGACGGCCTTCGCGCCCAGGCCGGAGACCGCCCGCACGGCCGGGGCCTGCGCCCGCACGGTCACGATCCGCACGTGCTCGAACGGGACGAGCGAGGCGATTCGGGCGAGGGTGGCCTCGAGCAGGGTGCCCCGGCCCGTCCTCGGGGGCGGCGCAAGACCCGGGACGAGGTGCTTGGGCCGGGCCGGCGTCGAGAGGGGCCAAAGTCGGGTGCCCGCGCCGCCGGCCAGGACGAGGGCGCGCAGGGGAGGGAGGGGGTCACCGGGCGAGGCCACCGCACCGAGACGGTAGCAGGGCGCGCGGCGCGACGGCGGGCCCGCCCTACGGCGCGAGGACGAGCGCCGCAACGCCCACGACCAGGAGGTAGGGGACGAACAGCCAAAGGCGTCCCCGCTGGACGAGCCGCAGCAACCACGCAAGGCACGAAAGGCCCACCGCAAAGCTCGTGGCGAACGCCAGGGCCAGCATGGTGGGCGGAACGGCCGGGGCGTCGGCCAGGTGGGCGGCCTCGACCACCTGGGCGCCGAGGATTGCCGGGACGCTCAGCAGGAAGGAGAACCGGGCCGCGCGGTCGGGGGCGAGGCCCAGCCAGAGGCCGGCGGCGATCGTGCTGCCGCTGCGGGAGATCCCCGGGACGACGGCCCCGAGCTGCGCGAGGCCGACGAGGACCGCACGCAGTGGGGACAGGGGCCGATCCTTCGGCGGCGCGAACCGGGTGGACAGCAGCAGGAGGGCGGTGACGACGAGGGCCACCCCCACCGCGCGCGGGCGTCCCTCCAGGGCGAGGACGCCGTCGCGAAACCCCGGCAGGAGTGCGAGGACCAGCGGGGCCGTGCCCGCGGCGAGCGCCAGCAGCTCCCGGCGCCCCACCGGATCCCCCGCGAGCCCGCGGGCGAGGCGGCGCAGATCGGCGTGGAAGTACACGAGCACCGCCAGCAGCGTGCCCCCGTGGGTGACGACGGCGAGCAGGTGTCCCCCCGCCGCCGGATCGACCCCCAGCAGCGCCGACGCCAGCGCCAGGTGCCCCGACGACGACACGGGCAAGAATTCCGTGGCCCCCTGCACGGCCCCCAGCAGGATCGCGAGGGACCAGTCCGCGGGGGCGTCGGCCGGCGCGGTGAGCACGTCGGGCGTCTTAGCGGAGGAAGGCCGGGATCGAAACCCGCGGAGGGCGTGGCCGGGTGCGGAGCACCGCTTTCGCCGAGAGGCGGCGGCGGTCGGGACACGGGGCTCCCTCGAGCGTCCCGGGACGTTTCTGCGTCGAGGCTCGTGCTCTGCGGGGGCGCGCGGTCCCACGACGCCATCGGCCGTGCATTCCACGTCGTGCCGAGGCTCCCGCTCCGCAGGTGATCCCCGTCGCGCCTGGTAGGATCGGCGGCGTGCGGATCCTGGGCATCGCCGGTCTCTTCCTCGGGGTCGTCGTGCTGGCGCAGGGGATCGCCTGGCTCGGCCGTCCGGGGCCGTCGCTGGCGGGGGGGCGGCTGCCCCGCGCCGTCGCCGGGACGGTCGCGGCGCTCGTGGGGGTCGGCCTGTTGTTCGGCGGCCTGTGGCACGCCCTCGCCTGAGCGGGGCGACGACCGCGGCGGCGCCGCTTCAGGACAGCGGCCGCGGGAAGGCGGGCGGCTTGCCGCGGTGGCACCGCATCAGGACAGCGGCCGCGGGAAGGCGGGCGGCTTGCCGCGCATCATCGCACGGACGCCCACCTTGGCGGCGGGGGCCGCCAGGCTCCGGGCCGCGTTGCGCTCTTCGAGGGAGGACGCCTCGGGCCACGGTGCGCCCACACAGGCCTCGATGGTCTCCGCCAGCAGGTCGCGCAGATCGGCGTCGAGCGGCACGCCGGCCTCGTTCGTGGTGGGCACGTCCCGGTCCACCCGGTGAGCGACGGCCTCCGTCCGAAACGCGGGGCGCGCCGAGGGGTCCTGCGCGAGCCGACGTGCCAGCGCCATGCTCGCCGCGGGGAGGTCCTGGACGGCGACGACCTCCTGTACGAGCCCACCCCAGTCGGCCGCCACCTCCGCCATCACGCTGTGGCCGGTCAGGAGCATGTGGTCGATGTGGACGAACGCCTCCGGGCGGCAGAATCGGTGGGCGTGGTGGCAGCCCCCGAGGCCCGGGATCACCCCGACCGTGGTCTCCGGGAAGGCCAGTCGGGTTCCCCGCGCCGCGATCCGGCCGTGGCACCAAAGCGCGAGCTCCAGACTTCCGCCGAGCACGCGCCCGACCAGGGCGGCCACCGTGGGCTTACCGCTGCGCAGGCCGGCGAGCTTTGCCTTCCAGCGCTGGATGAGGTCCAGGGCGGCCTCCTCGTTGCCGAGCACCGGAATGAAGGCGCCGAGGTCGGCGCCGTGCCCGAACGCCCGTGCATAGCGGCCGTCGGGCGCGATGACGATGGCCTGCACGGCGTCGTCCGACTCGAGGCGGGCGCGGTGGTCGTCGAGCTCGCGCAGGACGAGATCGTTCAAGGTGGTCTTCTTGAGGGACAAGAGCCCGACACCATCGTGGACCGAGCGGTCCACGTAGAGGCTGCCCCAGCCCCCGCGGTCGTTCGAGAAGGCCGCCGGCGGGGCGACCTCGGCAGCGCGCTCGATGGCCTGGGAGGTGACGAAGCGATCGATGATCGCCCGGGCCTCGGCGAAGCCCATGGACTCGACGAGCGCCGGCGGTCCCGCCCGGAAGGCCAGGGCGTTTTCGGCCAGGAAGTTGATGGCGTCGAGCGCCGCCACGTCGTGCTCGATCATGTAGGCCGTCAGCGCGAACAACATCCCCAGCATCCGGGTGCGCACCGTGTCGAAGGCGTCGGGCGGGCAGGTCTCGCCCTTCTCGTAGGGCCACTTCTTGTGGGGGTCTTCGATGTACGGCTTCCACACGTCCGGGATCGCGTAGAGGTTCGAATCAACCTCGCTGCGCAGAAGGTCCATGCAGTGGGCCGACAGGTAGTTCGCGCCCGGGATCAGGTTGTGGACGAAGAAGGGCGACGTACCCAGCAACTTGCGGCAGGCGTCGTCCACCTGGGCGGGGGAGAGCCCGAGATCGGCGTGGATCCGGACCGCTTCGAGCATCATCCCGCAAAACAGGCGATCGGCCGCGAACGCGGGGACATCCCGCACGGGGATGACGTGCATTCCCAGGCGGTCGAGCATCTTGCGGACGGTTCGCATCTCCTGCTCGCCGGTGACGGCGCCCCTCGTGGGGACCTCGAACAGCTTGTTGGTAAGGTGCGGGAAGAACGGGTGCATCACACCGCACCGCTGGTTGCCCGGAAGCGAGGCGAACAGCGTCGTGCTCGGAAAGCCGCTCGTGGCCGAGAAGATGAACGCCTCCGGGTCGCGCGCCCGGATCGCCTCGTAGAACGGCTGCTTGATGTCGAGGCGCTCGGGGATCGCTTCGAAGACGAAGCCCACCCGCAGCTCGTCGGGGAGATCTCCGACGTCACCGCGCACGACCGTCACCGAGGCCATGATCGCGTCCACCTCCTCGGGCGGAAAGCGCTTCGCGAACGCCTGGGACAGCCGCTCGGGGACCTTCGCGACCTCCGGGCTCGGGTCGAGGCCGACGACCGGGATCCCGTGCCGGGACAGGAGCCGCGCGAACTGGCCGAGCTTGCCGAAGCCCACGTTCCCGCAGGCGCCGGCCACGACGAGCGCGCGGATCGGGCCCTCGCCGCCGGGCTGAAAGATGGGGCGCAGGGCGGAATCTTCGAGGCTGTGGACCGTCATGGCGTGCAAACCATAGGACCCTCGCGGCCGTTCTCGACACGGCCTCGGGCGGAGATTCGTCACGCCCCCGGGCACGCGGATGCCGACTTTGAGGTCCTGTAAAAACCGTAACGCTGATTTCGCATCTCTGCCGCAAAGATGAAGGAGGGAACGAATGTATAGTGATCTTGCTCGGTTGGGCCGCGAATTTTCTTGCGCGGTTGGCTGTGAAAACCGTTGCCCTCGGGCGCGGATCTGGCGTATGGTCCGCAGCACGACTCGAACCAGGAGCGCCTAGGGGACCTTTTTGACCTAAACACCTTGTCCCAGCCCGGTGCGCGCCGCGAGCGCTCGCGGGCGCTCTCGGGCAACGCCGACTCCGGCACCCTTTCTTCTCGTTCCTCGACCGCGTTCCATCACCAACCCAGGAGACAATTCCCATGAAGCTCAGCAGCACGCTCGTCATCACCGCGATCGCCGCTCTCACCCTTGGTCCCGCCGGCTGTGACAACAAGAAGAAGGCCGACGAGAAGAAGGCCGACACCAAGACGGAGCAGAAGAAGGAGGCCAAGAAGGAGGAGAAGAAGGCCGAGGCCCCCAAGCCCCCGGCTCCTCCGGCCCCGCCGGCCGCTCCCGCCGGTGACGCCAAGGCGGGTGACGCCAAGGCGGGCGATGCCCCGGCCGGTGACGCCAAGGCGGGCGACGCCAAGGCGGGCGACGCCAAGGCCGGCGCGCACTAGGTTGCGCCGCATGTGTTGGTTCGGTTCCGTCCGGGCCGCACGAACCGAGGACGGGGTTCCGACCGGGACCCCGTCCTTTTTGTGTGCGCTGGGCGCCTCGCGTGTGGGGATCTGTTAGCGTCCCGTCCCATGCGCTCCGACGGTCGCGCCCACGATGAGCTTCGCCCGTTTTCCCTCGAACCCGACTTCATCCGTGGGGCTCTAGGCTCCGTCCTGGTCACGGCCGGCCGCACACGGGTGATCTGCACGGCGAGCCTCGAAGAGAGGACACCGAGCTGGCTCGAAGACGGGGGCTGGGTCACCGCCGAGTACGCCATGCTGCCGGGCGCCACGAGCCCCCGCGGTCAGCGCAAGGCGGGTGGGCGCGCCAAGGAGATCCAACGCCTCATCGGTCGATCGCTGCGGGCCGCGGTCGATCTGTCGCGTCTGGCTCGCGCCGACGGCACTGGCCTGTCGTTCATCGTGGACTGCGACGTCATCGAGGCGGATGGCGGCACACGGACCGCATCGATCACCGGTGGCTTCGTGGCGCTCGAGCGTGCCCTCGTGCGCCTTTGGGAGGCCGGTGAGATTGAGCGGATCCCGCTGCTTGGGCAGGTGGCCGCGGTCAGTGTAGGGATCGTCGGGGATCCTCCGGTCGAGGTCCTCGATCTGCCCTACGAGGAGGACGCGCGGGCCGTCGTGGACCTGAACGTGGTCCGGCGGGACGACGCTTACGTCGAGATCCAGGGCACCGGGGAGCAAGGCACGTTCGGACGCGACCAACTCGCCGCCATGCTCGATCTCGCCGACGCAGGGATCGCGCGCTTGCAGGCCGAGCAGCGACGGGCCATGTTGCCGCTGCCGTGATCCCCGTCGTCCTGGCATCGTCGAACCCTCACAAGATCGAGGAACTACAGCGGGTGCTCGCGTCCGCGGGACTGCCGTGTTCCGTGACGACCACCGCATCGTTCGGTCGTCCGCCGGCCGTGCCGGAGACCGGCGCCACGTTCGTCGAGAACGCACGCCGGAAGGCCGAGGGATATGACGCCTGGCTAGCGGACATGGGGGCGCCGGCGCGACGCCTCGTGTTGGCCGACGACTCCGGGATCTGCGTGGACGCTTTGGGTGGCGCCCCGGGGGTTCGGTCGGCCCGTTTCGCCGGCGAGGGCGCGACGGACGCCGACAACAACCGGGCCCTCGTCCGTGCGCTCTCGGCCGCCGGGGTGGATCGGTCGCCTGCCCACTACGCGTGTGTCATCGCGTTGTTGGACCGCGCCCCTGGGCGCGTCCCGACCTGCCGGACCTTCGAGGGACGATGGCCCGTCGAGGTCCGCGCGCAGCCCCGGGGCACAGGCGGCTTCGGCTATGATCCGCACGCCTATCTGCCCGACGGGCGCACCGTTGCGCAGCTCCCGTCTGAGGACAAGGACCGGTTGTCGCACCGCGGCCAGGCGTTGCGTGCGCTCGTGGCGTACCTTTCGACCTCGTTGCCCCGCGAAAAGCGATGAACGCGGACCGGTCATCGATGCAGGAAGCACCGGTCCTTGGGGGACTGCGGCCGGTGGCGAGCCTTTCTCCGCCGGCGCTTTCGGGCTGGGGGCAGCTCGGGGTACCCGGCCGTGAGCGGCTGGACGAGAACCTGGCCCGTGTGACGCGCGGAGCCGTCCTCACGCGCGGGCTCGGCCGCTCCTACGGCGACAGCGCGTTGCCGCCGCCATCGCACCGCGAGGTGGCCGGTACCCGTCTGGCGGATCGGATCCTTGCGTTCGATCCGGACACCGGTTGGATCCGTACGGAAGCCGGCGTCAGCCTCGGGACGCTGGTGTGGACCTTCCTACCCCGGGGATTTTTCCCTCCGGTCACCCCCGGGACCCAGTTCGTCACGGTCGGCGGCGCCGTCGCTTCGGATGTGCACGGCAAGAACCACCACGTGGCAGGATGCTTCGGTGAGCACGTGGCGTCGCTGCGCATCCGGGTGGCGGACGGCCGCGTCGTGGACTGCGGGCCGGATCGCCACCCCGACCTGTTCTACGCCACCCTCGGCGGCATGGGGCTTACGGGCCACATCCTCGAAGTGACCTTCCGCATGGCAAAGATCCCGTCCGGGTGGGTGTTCCACGAGGCCGAACGCATCGCCGATGTGGAGACCTTCGTGGCACGCCTGCAGGAGGCAGCAGGGACGTGGCCGATGACGATGGGTTGGGTCGATTGCGCCACCCGCGGGCACGGGCTCGGACGGGGGATCCTGCAGCGCGGGCGCTGGTGCGAGCCGAGCGAGGCCCCGCCCGTGCCCCCGGCCCCCCTTCCGCGCCGGACCGTGCCCGTCCGGCTGCCGAACTGGGCCCTCAATCGCTGGACGACCCGGATCTTCAACGAACTCTACTATCGCAAACAGATCCCGCGCGCCACGTGGGGCGTGCTTCATCCCGAGCGGTTCTTCTATCCGCTCGATGCCCTGCGCAAATGGTACCGCTTGTATGGATCGCGCGGCTTCACCCAGTACCAGTGCGTGCTGCCGGACCGCGACGCCCCGGAGCGCGCGCGGCAGTTCTTGGAGGTGTTGACGAGCCGGCAGGGGGCCTCGCCCCTTTGCGTGATCAAGGATTGCGGGCCCCAGGGGCGGGGGATGCTCTCCTTTCCGATGAAGGGCATTTCCATCGCGGTAGATCTGTGGATGGACGAGCGCACGCAGGCCCTCGTGGACGCCCTCAACGAGTTCGTCATCGACGCCGGGGGGCGCATCTACTTGACGAAGGATGCGCTCACCCGACCCGAGCATTTCCGGGCCATGGAGCCGCGCCTTTCGTCCTTTCTGGCCGTGCGCCGCGCGTGGGACCCGACCCTGTCCATTCGCAGTCATCAGTCCGTCCGCCTCTTCGGAGATCCGCCATGAACGTCGTCCTGTTGGGAGCCACTCGCGGTATCGGGCGCGCCCTCGCGCGCCTGTACGCCGCTCGCAACGATCGCCTCGTGCTGATGGGCCGCGACCAAGCGGCGCTCGCCAGGAGCGCTGCAGATCTGGCGACCCGTACTGGTGGGGGCGCGCCGGCGGCCGTTCCCTGCGACCTCGACGACCCCGCCGGTTTCCCGGAAGCCCTCGATCGCGCGTTCGAGGCGCTCGACGGGCGCGTGGACGCGTTCGTCGTCACGGCGGCATTGTTCGACACGCAGGATCACCTCGAAGACGACCTGGCGCGAGCGCATGCCCTTTTGCGGGTGGATTTCACGAACACGGTGGTGCTTTGCGAGCACGTCCGCCGCCGGATGCTCGCCCAAGGGGGCGGCACGATCGCGGTGTTCTCGTCCGTGGCCGGCGATGCGCCGCGCAAGCCGGTGGCGATCTATGGCGCGGCGAAGGCGGGCCTTTCCCACTACCTGTCGTCGATGGACCTGCGGTATCGGGAAAAGGGCGTGCGGTTCGTGTGCGTCAAGCCGGGCTTCGTGCGCACGGGCATGACGGCCGGGCTTCCCGAACCGCCCTTTGCCGCCGACCCGGAGCCCGTTGCGGCGCGGGCGCTGGCGGCCATCGACAAGGGCAGCCCCGTGGTCTATGCGCCTTCGATCTGGCGCCTGGTGATGCTCGTCATCCGGCACCTGCCCCGCTTCGTGATGTACCGGCTGGGCTTTTAGGCCCTCATGCGCCAAGATCCCGGCTGGCGTAGAGGATGATCGCCACGAGCACCACGTAGACCGCCAGGTTCGCCATGAACAGGCGATCCTTGAGGATCTCCTCGGTGGGGCTTTCGGCCTCGTGGCGTGTGGTGACCAGGTGGATGAAGCGCAGGATGCCCACCAGGGGAAACGGCGTGGTCAACACGAGCAGCTTGGTTCCAAATGCCTGGATGGTGTGTTCGCTCATCGTGTAGGCGAGGTAGACCAGCACGGTCACCATGGCGAGGGACCACATGGTGATCCGTAGCGTTTGCAGGTCGTAGCGTGCGAGCACGGCGCGCTGGGCCTTCGCGTCGTCGGCGGTGGCGAGCTCGTGGGCGCGTTTGCCCACGGCGAGGAAGGTGGCGAGGAGGAACGTGCACGCGACCAGCCACGGCGAGGCGGGGACCCGGACGGCATAGGCCCCGGCGAGGACCCGCAGCATGAAGAACCCTGCGATGAGGAGCACGTCGAGGAAGGGGATCTGCTTCAGGTAGAGGCTGTAGGCGACGTTGAGGGACAGGTACGATGCAAGGACCGCCCCGAAGCGCGGTTCGAGGAGAAAGCCGAGCCCGACGCCCAGCGGCGTGATCACGACGAAGAAGGCCCACGCCACGGGGATCGGCAGGGCGCCCGAGGCGATGGGGCGGGCACGCTTTTTCGGATGGAGCCGGTCCTGGTGCACGTCGAGCAGGTCGTTGAGGACGTAGACGCAGCCCGATGCCAGGGAGAACAGGGCCATCGCCGCCAGGGTGCGCAGGACGGCGCCGAGGTCGCCAAACTGGAGCGCGAACAGCGGCGCCACGGCGACGAAGACGTTCTTGAACCACTGGCGCGGGCGGAGCGTCTTGATCAGTGCCTGGACCACGACGTTGCCGACGGACTATGGCACGTGGCCCAAGAATGTTCCATCATCCGCCTCGCGTGGCCGATCCCACCGGCGATCGCGGTCGTTCGTGTCGGCATTCGCGCGCACGACCGCCGGCACGACCGCGTCGCACTCGCGCGCCGCGGGGGCTGCTTTGGGCGGTGCGGCTGTTCGCCTGCCTGATGGGCCTCCTGGTGCCGGTGGTTTCGTGGGCCACGAAGAGCCCACGGCCCCCTCAGGCGTCCGAGCGCCTGTACGTCGTGGGCCGACACGATCCCGGTGCCGGGTACCCAGGGCGGTTCGAGCGCGCCTTCGCCGACCGCAAGAGGCGCCTTGCGCAGGCGCGTGGAGCGAACCCGGCCGCGGTGCTGCCGCTGCTCGCGGCGGTCGATCTCCTGTACGGCGAGATCGAGACCGAGCGCCTTGCCGCCTGGCTCGACGCGGTCGCCATTGGCCGCCGGCGACATCCCCTCGTGCGGGCGTTCGCAGCCTCGCAGCGCGCACGTCTCGACGAGATGGCGGGTGATCCCCGCGCCGGTGCCAAGCGCCTGCGTTCGATCGGGTACGTGTTGGATTGGCTTTTTGTGGGCCCGTTCGAGTACGCCGGTACAGCCGATCTGGACGCACCACATCCCTGCCGCTCGGAGCCGTTTTCGTCCACGCGATCCTTCGAGGGGGCGGTGCCGGGCGAGCCCCTCGTCTGGCGCAGGTACGACTACGAGGCCGCACCCGACGGCGGCTTCGTGGGCTTCGACGACTACCTTTCGCCGAACGAGAAGGTTTTCGCATGTGCCGTGACCTGGGTGCACCTCGACCGGGCCGAGGATGTGTCCTTCCGCCTGGGGACGGGCGGCGCTTACCGGCTGTTCGCCGGAGACCGGGAGATCGCCCGCGGGGACGTTCGGCGCCTGGCGCATCCCCTCCAGGACGTGGCGGCGGCGCGCCTTGCGGCCGGCTGGCATCGGCTCACGCTGCTCATCGCCAACGAACACGAGCCCTGGGGCTTTTACGTTCGGCTGGCCCGCCTCGACGGCGCCCCGGTCCCGGGCCTCGCCGTCGCGACGCATCCGCCGGACGACGGTCGGCTGGCCGAGGCGGCGCCTGCCGCTCGGGCGCCCGTGGCGTTGCGAGCGATCCTGCAGGCGCGGGCCGCCTCGGGCAAGGTCGGGGATGTGCTCGATCTCGCGGAGCTCGAGTGGCGGACCCACCCGTACGCCCGGGAGGACACGCGCACCGTGGATCGCCTGCGCCGTGTCGAACCCACCGCCGAGGATTTTCGGGCAAGCCGCCTGCGGGCCCACGTGGAGACCGACGAATCGGTGCGGGCCCGGGTGCTGGAGCGCGCAGTGGAAGTGGGCCGCAAGGCCGGGGTGGGGCCGCGGATCGCACCCTTGCTGCTGGAACTCGCCTTCCGTGCCGAAGGACTCGGGCTTCGCGATGAGGCGAGGCGGTTGCTCGACGAGGCATTCGAGGCCGCGCCCGACGACGTCTACGTGGAACTTGCCCGCGTGGATGCCCTCGCGGAGAGCGGCTTCGAGCAGCAGGCTCTCGCCTGGTCTCTGGACGTACTCGACCGCTGGCCGAACTCGTCCATCGTGCGGCACGGGGCGGCGGCCCGGCTGGCTGCGGCGGGACGCAAAGTGAAGGCCATGGAGATCCTCGCGGGCGGACCGACGAGCGCGCCCGTCGAGAGGTCGCGCTACCTGGCGCTGGCGCTCGAAACGGGGCGTGTGGACGAGGCACTGTCACGGCTCTTGGCATGGACAGCGGCGGAACCCGGCCGGCCCCGTCTGTTCGTGCGCCTGGCGTGGACGTACGACGCCGCAGGCCGACCGGACGACGCGTGGTCAGCCATGGGCCGCGCGCTCCAACTCGCTCCCCTCGACCCGGACCTGCACGCGGAAGCGGCCCGCATGGCGCTGCGACAGGGCCACAAGGCGGCGGCCATGGTCGAGTTGCGGCGTTCCATCGAGCTTCGCCCCCAGCAACCCGAGCTGCGCGAACTGCTTTCGGCGCTCGACGCCAACGCCCGCCGCGACACGTTTGCGCGCTATGGGCTTGACCTCGAACGCATCGCCCGGATGAAGATCCCCGCCCGCTGGGCGCGCCGCCCGGCGGTCGTGCTCGCCCGCCGCGTGGCGGTGGACGTCTACGACAACGGGCTCACCGAGCGACTCGACCACCGGATCGTGGCGATCCAAGACGACCGAGGCGCCCGCGAGCGCTCCGTCGTGAGCACCTACTACGATCCCTCGCTTTCCTACGTGGACGTGCGGCGTGCACGGGTACGGCACCGGGACGGGACCGTCGAGGACATGGGGCGGGTGCTCGTCACGTCGCTGTCCGAGGCCGGCTATCGCATGTACTACGACCGGCGTCGCGTGGACGTGGTGTTCGACCGACTCGAGCCCGGCGACGTGGTGGAGGTGGCGTTCGTGACCCACGACGTTGCGGCGCGAAACATGTTCGACACGTACTTCGGTGACCTCCAACCCGTTCAGGGGATCGATCCGATCCTGCGCTACGAGTACGTGGTCACGACGCCGCCGTCGTTACCGCTGATCTTCGATGCAAAGGACATCGAGCGCGGGCGCGACGGTGCTCGCCTCGTCGCTCGATACACACGTTCCAATCTCGCGCCCATCGATCCGGAGGCCCACATGCCAGGATGGACCGATGTGGCCGCGTATCTACACGCCAGCAGCTACGAGTCGTGGGACGACGTTGCGGATTGGTACTGGCGGCTCGTCCGAGACCAACTCGTCGCCGACGACCGTATCCGCGCCGCGGTCGCCGAGGCGGTGCGAGGGATCGATCCGTCGGACGGTCTCGCCCGCATGGAGGCGATTTACGACTATGTGGTCCGCAATACGCGCTACGTGGGCCTCGAGTTCGGCATCCACGGTTACAAGCCCTATCCCACCACCGAGGTCTTCGCGCGCCGGTTCGGCGACTGCAAGGACAAGGCCGCGCTGCTCAAGGTGATGCTCGCCGAGGTGGGCATCGCGAGCCACATGGTGCTCGTGCGCACGCGGGATCTAGGTGGGATCGATGCGGCGCCGGCTTCTCTGGCGGTGTTCAACCACGCCATTGTGTACGTACCGACGTACGACCGCTATCTCGACGCGACGGCGGAATGGTCGGGGCCGACCGAACTTCCGGTTCAGGACCAGGGGGCGGTGGTGTTGCACGTACTCGATGGGAAAGGGGCGCGGTTTCGGCGAATCCCGTTCGCGGCTCCCGAGGCGAATCGAACCACGATCTCGGGGACCATTCGCCTGGACCGTCGAGGTGGTGGAGACATGAAACTGGACGTGGCGGTCGTCGGGCCCGACGCGGCGGTGCTGCGGCGCACCTTCCACGCCGAGGAGCAACGACGTGAACGCGCCGCGGCCCTGCTCGCCGGGCTCTTCGGGGTGGCCGACGTCCGCTCGGTGACGGCCCGCGGTGTCGCGGACGTTCGGACCGCGGTCGGGTTGTCCGTCGAGGCCCATCTGGCCTCCATTGCCGCCGTGCAGCAGGGGCGCCTTCGTGTGCCCGTCGTGGGGCACGAGGTGCACGAAACGCGGGCGTGGGCCGCCAAGGCCCAACGTCGTTACCCGCTGTCGTTGGGAGTCCCCAACGAGTTTGAGCGGCGGATCGAGTTCGTCGCGCCGCCCGGGTATCGCTTCGCGGGGCGTCCCGACGGCGGGCGGGTCGAGCACACCGCCGTCCACGGCGAGTTGACCGTGGCGGTGGACGAGACGGGGCGCCGGGCCGTCGTGGTGAGCCGGATCCGCTACGAGACCCCGCAGATCGATCCCGAGGACTACCCTGCCTTTCGCAGGGCGCTGCAGCGCATCGATGCCCTGCACGGACAGACCTTCGTCCTGGAGCGGGCGCGGTGAGCGGGCGGCGTCGAGGGGTGGACGCCGCGGTGCCGCGGCCCCATCTGCGATGGGTGGGCGTCCTGCTCCTGGCCGTGGTGGCGGCGATCGCCGGGTGTGCGGCGCGGCGTGGCGGTGCCGTGGCGCCGTCGGACGTGGCGCGGGCGCGCGCGGTCGAGGCGCGGCTGTCGAAGCGCCTTTCGCGGGCCTCGGACGACCACGCGGCGCGGGCATCCCGAGGGATCGTGCGCCTCGTGGCCCTTTCGGATCCGTCGGGGGCGCTCGCCGATCTACGGGCCGTCCCGGTCACCACGGATCCCCTCGCCGCGTTTGCCCGCTTGCTGGCGGCCGAGGCCCGGCTCGAACACGCGCAGGTGCTGGCGGTGGCCGAGGCCGCCGTAGCGGCGTCGGTGGGGCGGGGGCCCGACAGCGATTGGGTGCCGGTGGCGACCTACGCGGCGTCGAGACTCGGCAACGCGGCGGAGGCGGTGCCCGATGGACGGAAACGCTTTCGAGCGCTTCTTGGGCGGGTGCCCGTCGAGCGTTTGCCCGTGCCGGTGCGCACCCCGCTGCTAAGCTACGAGGGGCGGCTTGCACGCATCGAGGGCCGGGACCTTGCGCCGGTGTTCGAGCGCCAGGGGTGCGTGCGGACGTTCACCGCCGGGCCGGCGTTTGGGGTGCACGGGGCCGTCGATCTGCCGCGGATCGGGGCGGCGTCACTCGTCACGGAAGCGGTCGAGGCGCCGGTGGTTCCGCTGTCGTGCGCCGTGCGCGTCTGGAACGGGACCGATCATCCGGCCGTGCGCGTGCTCGCGGCGGAGCTTGCGGTGGGGGCGGGGCCGCTCGTGCTCGAGTCGTCGGCCGGGACACCCTACCGGCTCTACGTGGACGGCGAAGAGGTTCTGCGCACGGATGTCTACGACCGCTTCCCGGCGGACTGGCACACGGTGGCGGTGGACCTGTCCCCGGGCCGGCATCGGGTGGCCGTGGCCGTCGCCATCGAGGCGGCGTCGGCGTGGGTGGTGGTGCGCGCCCACGATGGCCGCGGCCGGTCGCTCGCGGGCGCGGCCCGGGCCGCCAGTGGGCCCGGTGTCGAGGGACGGGGGGGTGGCGATGTACGCGGCGCGACGGTCGTGGACCCGGTGCCCGCACGCGCCCAGAAGGGGCTGCTGGCTCCCTATCGCGCCGAGCTTCGCCGTGCGCTGGCGCTGGCGCTGGCGCTCGAGCGAGGCGACAGCGACCGGGCCGAGCGTCTCGCCGACGCGCTGCGTCGTCGAGCCCCAGCCTTCGCCGAGGGGCGGTGGTTGGCCGCACGGTTCGAGCGGCGCGATCCAAGCCGCGGAGCGTCACGGTCGCGGACGAGAGAGTCCCGGGATCTTCGGGCCGCACTCGAGCACGCCCCGGACCTCGTGGGCGCGTTCCTCCGAACGCTGGAACTCGATCTCGACCGCGGCGAACGCGACCGCGTGCGGGCTGCTCTCGCACGGCGTTCGGGGCCGGCTGCCACGTCCATCGACGTGGACCTGTTCGCCGCCGACTTCTACCGATCGATCGAAGACGAACTGGCGGTCGAGCAGATGTTGTCGCGGGTGCGGGGCCGGTTTCCGCGGCACTGCGGCCTGCTCGAACGCGAGCTCGCGATTGCCCGCGCCCGGCCGCGGCCGGCCGACGTGGACCGGCTGGTCGCCGCGCTCGACCGTTGCCCGAGAGCGCGCTCTCGCAGGGCGGCGTGGGCCCGCCGACGCGGGCGTCTCGAAGAGGCGGCGTCGTACCTGGCGGAACTGCTCGCGCGCACGCGGGACGACGAGACCTCCGCCTTTGCCCAGGTCGAGGTGCTGGCGGCCCTCGGATCGTACGACGAGGCCGCGACGGTCGCGCGGTGGCTTGCCCGTCTGCGCCCGTTCGACGGGGGGCGGGTCGTGCGCCTGGCGGACGTGTTGGCTTCGGCCGGGCGATCCGATCGTGCCCGGACGCTGCTGCGCGCGCGGCAGACGGAACTCCCCTCCGATCGGTCCCTGCGGGCGGCGGTTCGCGCGCTGGGCAAACCGGACGACCTTGACCGCTATCGGGGCGATGGCCTGGCGGCGTACCGCGCGTTTCTCGAAGCACCCGAGGTCCCCGAGGGAGTGCCCGAGGTCCTCGTGTACGATCGCAGCGTGACGAAGATGTACCCGGACGGTACGGAACGCACACTCGTGCATCTCGTCACGTACCTGGCGACGAAGGACGCCGTGGACCGCAACGGTGAGGTGGCCCTGCCGCAGGGCGCCGAGGTATGGACGCTGCGTTCGCTCAAGCCTGACGGCGGTACGCGCGAACCCGAGAAGGTCGCCGGCAAGGACACGCTGAGCTTTCGGGACCTTGCCGTGGGCGACGCCGTGGAGGTGGAGTACGTGGTGACGAACCCACCGCGCGTGTTCCTCCCGGGATTCCTGCGCGGGGCGAGGTTTCGCTTCCAGTCGCTCGATGTGCCATACTGGCACTCGGAACTCGTCCTCGTGGTGCCGCCCGAGATGGATCTACGTATCGAGCGGCGCGCCGATCCGCCGTCGCCCATGGAGACGATGGTGGATGGATGGCGGGTTCTCACCTTCACCGCGCGCCGGATGCCGCGTCTGGGGGTGGAGCCGCACATGCGAGATGGGCGAGACGAACTACCGAACGTGCGCGTGTGGGTGGGGGATCCATTGCCGTGGTGGAACGGCGCCCTGCGGCGCACGTCCCCCGATATCGGCCGCACGAATCCCGAACTGCGTGCGCGGGCCCGTCGCGTGACGAAAGGCGCCACGACGGCTCGGGAGAAGTTCGACCGCCTCTTTCGGTTCGTGAATCGCGCGATCGAACCAGGGGGAGACTTTTCCATGGCCCCCACCGCCACGCTGGCCTCCGGCCGCGGCTACCGCATGCACGTGCTGCGCACCATGCTACGGGAGGTCGGGATTCACAGCGAGATCTGGCTCGGGAGGACGCGCTTTGCGGCCCAGCCCCGGCCCGGCGGCGCTTCGATGATCGACGAGTATCAGACCCCGATTCTCATGGTGGATCTTGGAGGCACCGGTGGCTCGTTGCCGGTATTGACCGAGGTGCGGGGCGCCGCGCCGGGCTACCTCCCGCCGGGCCTTTCGGGCGCGCGAGCTTTTCGCCTGCACCTTTCGCCGCGCGACGGACCAGCGGGGTTCGTGCGGCTGCCGAACGTGGGGGCGCGCTTCGCGGACCGGAGGTCCTACGACATCGAGGTGCGAATCGGGCACGACGGGCGCGGGACCCTCGAAGGGCGCATCGCGTTGTTTGGGCAGGAGGCCATCGCGTGGCGCCGCGCCCTGGACTCGCTACCGGCCGAGCGTCACGCCGAGGCTTTCGAGAGCGCGGAACTGTCGCGCCTTCGCCTGGCTGCGACGCTTTCGAGCGTACGGTTCGACGACGTGGAGGACGTGACGAAACCTTTGGTGCTTCGTTTTTCTGCGGTTGTGGATGCATGGGGGTCGTCTCCGGACGGTATGCGCGTCCTGCCCATCGCGGTCGTATCGGCGAACCTGGCGCGTCCCTACGCGGCTCTCGAGCGCCGGCGCACCGGGCTGCTGATCCCGGAAGAGCCACGCTGGTCCCTCCGCCTCAAGGTGGTTGCGGATGACGAAACCGTGATCCTTAGGCGCCCCGCGCCGGTGGAGGTCACGACGTCGGCTGGCCACTATGAGCGCACGGTTCGCGCGACTCGGGACGGGCGAACCGTGACCGTCGAGGTTCGTTCGCGGCTGGTTGCGGGGGTGGTCGAGCCGGACCGATACGGGGACGTCCGAACCCTGGCGCAGTCCGTGGCTCGCTCCGAGGGGGCGGTGCTGGTCGTCGGCCGTGCTCCGTCCGGCACCGTTTCGGTGGGGAAGCACGCCGTGCCGGTGGACGAACCGCCCGGGCGCTCGCGTCCATTGGCCGGTGGCGAAGGTGCCGTCAGTCTGCCGCCGTGACCCGCAGGATCTCGTCGAGGGTGGTCATGCCGTCGCGTACCTTGTTGAGCCCCGAGCGGCGCAACGTGGCCATGCCCAGGCGGATGGCCTCCGCCTTGAGTTCGGCCGTGGACGCGCCCTGCAGCACCAGTTCCTTGAGGGCGTCGGACAGTACCATCACCTCGTACAGGGCCACGCGCCCCTTGTAGCCGGTCTTGTTGCAGGTCTTGCACCCCTTGCCCCGCTTGGGTTGCGTGGCTTTGGCCTCCTTCGGGGACATGCCGGCGTCCACCAGGGCCTCGACGGTGACGCGAGCGTCGTCCACCGTACAGTCACGGCAGTTGCGTCGAGCCAGCCGCTGGGCCACGATCATGTTGACCGAAGCGGTCACGAGGAAGGGCTCGACGCCCATGTTGAGCAGCCGGTTGACCGTGGAAGGGGCGTCGTTCGTGTGCAGGGTCGAAAGTACGAGGTGGCCGGTCAACGCCGCCTTGACCGCAATCTCGGCCGTCTCGAAGTCTCGGATCTCGCCGACCATGATGATGTCGGGGTCCTGCCGCAAGAAGGCGCGCAGCGCAGTGGCGAAGTTCAGGCCGATGTCCTCGTGCATCTGCACCTGGTTGATGCCCTGCAGGTTGTACTCCACCGGGTCCTCCGCAGTGGAGATGTTGACCTCGGGGGCGTTGAGCTCGGACAGCGCCGAGTACAATGTGGTCGTCTTGCCCGAGCCGGTGGGCCCGGTCACCAGGCACATGCCGTAGGGACGGTGGATGTTCTCCTTGAAGTCGGCGAGGGGCTTGTCCTCGAAGCCGAGCTTCGTCATGTCGAGTTGGAGGTTCTCCTTGTCGAGCAGCCGCAGGACGATCTTTTCGCCGAAGAGGGTGGGCAGCGTGGAGACGCGAAAATCCATGGCTCGCCCGCGGCCCATCTTGAGCTTGATGCGCCCGTCCTGTGGCAGGCGTCGCTCCGCGATGTCCAGGTTGGACATGATCTTGATGCGCGAGGTGATCGCGTTCTTGAGCTTGAGGGGGGGCGTCATTTCCTCGTGCAGGACGCCATCGATGCGATAGCGCACACGATATTTTTTCTCGTAGGGTTCGATGTGGATGTCACTTGCGCCCTTGTTGATCGCATTGAGGAGGATAAGGTTGACGAGCTTGACGACGGGGGCCTGGGCCGACTCTTTCTGGAAGTCGGCCAGGTTGATCTCGTCGTCTTCCTCCGTGGCGAAGTCCACCTCCTCGAGGTCGAAGTCCCCCAGGACCTCGTCGTAGGACTCCACCTCGTCCGGCTTTTCGTAGTAGCGCACGATGGCGCCCTCGATGGCCGCGTCCGTCGAGACCACCGGCTCGATGTTCAGACCCGTCAGGAACTTGAGGTCGTCGATGGCGTAGATGTTCGTGGGGTCGGCCATCGCGACGATGAGCGTCGAACCCGCACGCTGCACCGGGATCGCCGTGTGTCTGCGGGCGACGTCCTTCGGGACGAGTTCGATGACCTCTGGGTCGATCTCGAACTCTTCGAGGGAGATCGACGGAACACCGTATTGTTTCGAGAGGAACTCCGTCAGGTCCTTTTCGCCGAGGATCCCGAGCTTCGCCAGGCTGTAGGCCAGGCGCTTGCCGGTCTTCTGCTGGTCCTGCCGGGCTTGTTTGAGTTGCTCCGCCGAGATGATGTTCTCGCGGACGAGGAGTTCGCCGATGCGGTCGGAAGACATGGTGCGGTTCGCCGCGCCGGGTAGGGTCGAAGGCGCGCATTTGAAGCGTACCAGCCCGATACCGGCCCGTCGTAGCCCATCGTCGCGTATCCGGTGATGTGGGTGGTCGTCATACACGTACGGGGGGCGCTGGTGTATCCTGCCGCGCCCGTGTCCAACAAGCGACAGCGCAAGACGCGCCCGGCTTCTTCCCCCCGCGGTCCCCGCCGCCGCCGTCGGAGCGTCGGGCCCAGGGTCCGCAGCGCCGCGGTGCGCCTTGGGCCCGTGGCCGCGGCGAAGGTTCGCGCCGGCCATCCGTGGGTGTTTCGCGACAGCTTCACCCGCGCGCCCGCGGACCTGGCCGCCGGGACCGCGGTGCCCGTGGTGGATGAGGACGGTGCGCCGGTGGGGGCCGGGCTGTTCGAGCCGGAGGGGGCCATCGCGCTGCGGATCTTCTCGAAGGATCCGGAGGCCCGCCTGGACCGCGATGCGGTGGAGGCGCGGATCTTGGCGGCCACGGCGCGCCGCGATCCCTGGCAGGACCTGCCAAAGACGGCGCGTCGCGTGTTTCATGGGGATGGGGAGGGACTGCCCGGGCTTTCGGTGGACCGGTACGGTGAATTCCTGGTGGTGCACCGATACGCCCGCGCGCTCGAACCGCACATGGAGACCATCGTGGCCGCGCTCGAGGCATCGCTTCGCCCTCGGGGGATCTACGTGCAGGATCGGACCCGACCGGTCCAGCCGCAGGACCGGCGCGAGCCGGCTGCCCTCGTGGCCGGGCGCGCGGCCCCGGTCGAGGTCCCCGTCGAGGAGGACGGCTTGCGCTTCTTGGTGGACGTCACGGCGCCGACGTCACCGGGTTTGTTCCTCGACCTTCGCGAGGGGCGGCGATGGTTCGAGCGGCTCGCACCGAACCGCCGGGTGCTCAACCTGTTCTCGTATACGGGGGCCTTCAGCCTGCGGGCGGTGCGTGCTGGCGCCGCCAGCGTCGTGCATGTGGACGCATCGGCCAGGGCACACGCGCGCGCCCGCAAGAACCTGGCGGAAAGCGGCCTCCCCGCCGAGTCGTGCGAGGCCCTGGTCGGGGACGTGTTCAAGCATCTTGCGCGTTTCGCCCAACGCGGTACGACCTTCGACCTCGTGGTGGCCGACCCGCCGCCGTTTTCCAGGGTGGGTCGCCGAATCTTCTCGGCGACCGAGACCTGGCCGCACCTGGTGGAGGCGATTTGCGGTGTGGTGGCGCCCGGGGGGTGGTTGCTCGCGGTCAAGAACGCGGCCGGCCTGGACGAGACGGCGTTCCTCGATGCGCTGGCTCGTGGTGCCGCTGCCGCCGGACGGCGCGCCCTCGTGACAGGCACCGCCGGCCTCCCGCCGGATTTCCCGGTCCCCGCGGCGTTCGCGGAGGGGCGCTATCTCGACGTGCGCCTGGTCGAGATCGTGTAACCACCTCGGCGCGGGCGGCAGCCCGACCCGGAGGATCGTGCGCGCCCCAAGGCTGTCCCGCCGGCCCGTGGGGTCGGTCGTGCCGCTCTAGCCGCCCGATCCCCCGGACCCTCCGGACGTGGAGGATGTGGAGGTGGAGCCGTTGCCTGTCGTGCCGCCCGAGGTGGAACCGGGCCCCGTCGTTCCCGAGGTGGAACCGGGCCCCGTCGTTCCCGAGGTGGAGCCGGGGCCCGTCGTTCCCGAGGTGGAGCCGGGGCCCGTGGTCCCCGACGAGGTCGTGGTGGCGCCGGACGTGGACGACGTGGACGTGCTTCCCGATGGGTCGGTGGTGGCCGTCGCGCCGGTGGTGTTTGCGCCGCTCGTGGTCTGGGACGCCGTCGTTGCACCCGCCGTGCCCGTGTCGGTGGCGCCCGCCGTGCCCGTTCCGCCGCCGCCCTGGGTTGCGAGCCCCTCCGTGTTCGGGGACATCGAATCCCCCATGAACGGGCCGCCGACCTCGGTGCAGGCGGCGCAAAGACCCATCACAGCAACCAGGGCCCGGGTCCGGCGACCGGGAGCGGGGGCGGCGCGGCGCATCACCAATGAGCCTAGCAAGTCGTCCGGGCGTTTACGACCCCGGCCGGCGACCGCGATGCGTCCAGCCCGGCGGGCGGTTGCGCTATGGTGCGGCCGGGAGCCCCACGCATGAACGAGATCTTCGACCGCGTTCTTCTCGCCGCGCGCAAGCTGGGCGCCTCGGACGTCCACCTCAAGGTGGGGTTGCCCCCCGTGTTCCGGATCCGTGGGGTGCTACGGACCCTCAAGGACGTCCCGCCCATGACCGCCGACGTGATCAACACGTTCGCGGTCAACATCATGAACCAGGCGCAGTTCGAGCGGTTTGAACGGCACCACGACGTGGACCTTTCCTACGGCACCCCGGACGGCGCCCGCTACCGGATCAACGTGTTTCGGCAGCGCGGGCAGACCGGTATGGTGCTGCGGGTCATCCCGGCGACGGTGCCGCCGTTCGAGCGGCTCAACCTTCCCAAGCGGGTGCGCGAGTTCTCCGCGGTGCGCCGTGGCCTCGTCCTCGTGACGGGGGTGACGGGCTCGGGCAAGTCCACGACGCTGGCCTCGCTCATCGACGTCATCAACCAGGAGCGTGCGGCTCACATCGTTACCATCGAAGACCCCATCGAGTACGTCTACCAGGACCGCCGGTCCGTCGTGAACCAGCGGGAACTCGGCTTCGACACGGACAGCTTCTCCAAGGCGTTGCGCGCGGCGCTGCGTCAGGACCCGGACGTGGTGATGGTGGGCGAGATGCGGGACCTCGAGACCATCGAGACGGCGCTCTTGGCGGCCGAGACCGGTCACCTGGTGCTGTCCACCCTCCATACGCTCGACGCCACCGAGACGGTCAATCGGATCGTGCAGATGTTTCCACCCCACCAGCAGGGGGCGATCCGCTTGCAACTCGCTTCGATCCTGCACGCGACGATCTCACAGCGCCTGCTCCCCCGCCGGGACGGCAAGGGCATGATCCCCGCGGTCGAGATCCTGGTGAACACCCCACGGGTCGCCGACCTCATCAAGGACCCCGCCCGAACCTCCGAGATCATCGACGCCATCAAGGAAGGCGCGCACCCCTACGGCATGGTGTCGTTCGACCAGTCTCTTACGATGCTCGTGCAGCGCGGTCTCATCACCTACGAGGCCGCCTGCGATGCCGCGACGAACCGCGCGGATTTCGAGTTGTACTTTCGCGGCGTCACCGCCGGGGGCGCCGACACCATCGAGATCGAGGACCTATGACGCAGCGAAAGCTCGATGCAGCCGCCGTTCGCCGGCGTTTTCTGGCGTTTTTCGAGGCGCGTGGGCACACCGTCGTGCCCAGCTCGTCTCTCGTCCCGCAAGACGATCCCACCTTGCTGTTCGTCAACGCCGGCATGGTGCAGTTCAAGGACGTGTTCACCGGCCGCGACCGGCGCCCCTACACGCGCGCGGCCTCGGTCCAGCGCTGCCTGCGCGCGGGCGGCAAGCACAACGACCTCGACAACGTGGGCTTTACGCCGCGGCACCACACCTTGTTCGAGATGCTGGGCAACTTCTCCTTCGGCGACTACTTCAAGGCCGAGGCCATCGAGTGGGCCTGGGCCCTGTTGACCGGGCCGATCGAAGCGGGGGGCCTCGGCCTCGATCCGGATCGCCTGTGCGCCACGGTCTTCAGCGGGCGGGGCGAAGACGCACCGCCGGACGACGAGGCGTTCGAGCTCTGGACGCGCTTCTTGCCGCCGGATCGGATCTATCGGTGCGACGCCAAGGACAACTTTTGGGCGATGGGGGACACGGGGCCGTGTGGGCCATGCTCGGAGATCCACCTGCGGCTCGACGGGCGAGCGCCGCCGGACGCGAACACCCCCGGGCGCGGGCCCGCGCACGAAGAAGACCGGTACATGGAGCTGTGGAACCTCGTGTTCATGCAGTACGAGAAACACCCGGACGGCTCGATGACGAAGCTTCCCCGCCCGAGCGTGGACACGGGGGCCGGCCTCGAGCGGCTGGCTGCGGTGGTTGAAGGCGTATCATCCAATTTCGAGACGACTCTCCTGGCGCCGCTGGTCGCCCTGGCCAAGTCACTGGCGGGGCGTGCACCCGAAGAAGTGCTCGACGACCGCCGTGAAGCGCCGTTTCGCGTCATCGCCGATCATGCCCGCGCGACCACGTTCCTGGTCGCCGACGGCGTGTTCCCCGACCGGGTGGGGCGTAGCTACGTGTTACGTCGGATCATGCGGCGGGCGATCCGCCACGGCACGGAGGTCGGGCTCGTCGAGCCGTTCCTCCACCGGATCTGCGCCAAGGTCGTGGAGATGTTCTCGGACGTCTATCCGGAGCTACGCGAGCGAGCGGCGACCATCGAGCGTGTGGTGCGGACGGAGGAGGAGGCGTTTCGCCGCACGCTGGACCGGGGCCTGTCGCGCCTTTCGGCCGTCCTCGAAGGGTTCGATCCCGGGACGAAGACCCTACCGCCGTCCGTGGCGGCCGACCTCTACGACACCTACGGCTTCCCGCTGGATCTGACCGGCGTCATATGCCGCGAACGCGGGATCGAGTTGGACGAGGCGGCTGCCGAACGGGCGGTGCACGACCGCCAGAAGAAAAGCGGCGGAGGCGGCCTCGGGGCTGGCACGCGCGTGGCCGACGTGTACTTCGAACTCAAGGAAGCCCACGAACCCGTCCAGTTTACCGGGTATGAGCGAACCGAGGACACGGGGGCGGTCGTCGCGATCTTGGTGGACGGTCGGCTCGTGCCCGGTGCCTCTACGGGCGAGTTGGTCGAGGTTCTGCTCGACCGGACGCCGTTTTATGCCGAGTCGGGCGGGCAGATCGGGGACGCCGGGCGCCTGCTCGCGGACGGAGTGTCGGTGCGCATCGATGACACGAAGCGGCCCGTCGAGGGGGTGATCGTGCACCATGGCGTGGTCGAACAGGGCCGGCTCGAAACCGGTGTGCAGGTGCGCGCCCAGGTCGATCGACCGCGCCGCATGGCGATCCGGCGCGCGCACTCGGCCACGCATCTGTTGCACCACGCCCTGCGGGAGGTCGTGGGTGCGCATGTGGTGCAAAAAGGATCCCTGGTGGCCCCCGATCGGCTGCGTTTCGACTTCAGCCACGCGGATCCGTTGACGGAGGACGAGCGTCGAGCCGTGGAGGAGAAGGTCGTACAGGCGGTGCTCGAAGACCTACCCACGAAGGTGGAGGTCACCTCCATCGAGGAGGCCAAGCGGCGTGGCGCAATGATGCTGTTTGGTGAAAAGTACGGGGCTCGGGTGCGGGTGGTGCAGATCGGCGCTGACAGCGTCGAGCTTTGCGGCGGGACGCACGTGGAGCGCACGGGAGAGATCGGGCCGTTCGTGATTCAACTCGAGACCGGGATCGCCCAGGGCGTGCGGCGCGTCGAGGCGCGCACGGGTCTTGGGGCGCTTGCCTGGACGCAGGCGCAGTCGGAGACGGTGCGCACGCTCGCCGGACGGCTGCGCGTCAAGGAGCCGGCGGAGGTCGTCGAGCGCCTGGAGCGGCTGTTCGACGAGCTTCGCACCAAGGAGCGTGCGATCGCGGACCTCGAACGGCGTCTCGCGGCGGGGGCCGGGGCCGCGGCGGCGGCGGTGCGGGAGGTGGACGGGTTGCGGATCCTGGCCCAGGAGGTGCCCGTCGGCGACTCCAAGGCCCTGCGGGCTGCGGCCGACGAACTTCGTGGCCGGCTTCGGTCCGGGGTGGTCGTGCTGGGCGCGCGCACGGGCGGCAAGGCCACGCTGCTGGTGGCAGCGACCCCCGACCTTGCCGGCAAGCGCGTGCACGCCGGTACGATCGTGGCCCGCCTGGCCGCGTTCGTGGATGGTCGGGGCGGCGGCCGACCCGACCTGGCGCAGGCCGGCGGGCCGAACGTCGAAGGACTTACCCGGGCCATCGAGGCGGCCCCAAAGATCGTCGCCGAACTCGCCGGCGGCTGAACGCGTCCTACGGCTCCACCCGTGGTAGGGTTGGCCGACGTGGCAGCCAAGACCACCGCACCGAGCCTCGAAGAACTGCTCGCCCGCGCCGGCGTGGACGACGAGGGACACGCGCTGGTGACCTGGGCGCGGCGGCGGGCGGCCGAGATCCTCGAATCGACACCCGCCGACATGATCGAACGTGTTCGCGGAGGGGCAGGCATTGCCTCCACCGGGCATGGGCCGGGGCAGGTTACGGCGCCGCCCCCGCAGGCTCCTTCCGCCGATTTGCCGGAGCTCCCGGCCGCCACCTCCTACGGACCCGGCGAGGCGGTGCCGGTCGATGCCGCGGCCGGTGAAGACGAGGACGAGGGAGACGTCGAAGAAATCGAGGAGATCGAGGAGTTTGAGTTGCTCGACGACGACGAGGTCGAGATCCTCGAAGAGGACGACGAGGATGAGGGGGAGGCCCGCGCGCCGGTGCCACCGGCGCCCGCAGGGACCCCCGTGGGGGTGGCGCTGCCCGAACCCGTGCAGGCGCCGGACGACCGCGACGATGCTGGACACACCGCGCCGTCGAGCACGGGCATGTCGCTGGAGGAGTCGCCGGCGGCCGGAGAGACGGGCGACGCGGTTGCCGGCACCGGCCACGAGGTGGAGGACGACGACGATGATCTCTTTCGCGACGAGGAGCTCGACCTCGATCTGTCCGACATGTAATCCGGCCGGGGCGGCTTACTCCCCGAAGTAGAAGCCGATGGCCAGTCCGGTGATGACCGACTGCGCCATCGGGCGCCCCCTGGCGGCCGGGGTGGCCACGAGGTAGCCGACGTGGGGGGCCAGGAAGAAGCCGCCCGCGCGGTCAGGACGATAGCGCCGCGCGCCGGGGAAGAACGCGTAGGAGAGGTCGAGGGCGAAGATGGGGCCGCCGAAACCGGCCCGTCCTTCGCGCCCCGACTCGCGCACGGCGCCGCCGCCGACGCCCAGACTCGTCCTAAGTAGGAGATTTGCGCGGGGGATCGGGCGGAACGTACCATCGAGTAGGACTGCCCCCTGGCCGAGGCGCTGCATTGCACCGGGGTTCGCCCAACCGAGGTGTCCCCACACGCGAAGACCCAGCGCAAGCCATGGGGTGACCACCTGCCCGACCGCGAGGGAACCGGCGGGGCCCGCGTGGGGGCGCGGTGTCTCGAGATCGCGCACCCGCGAGAAGGCGACGGCCGCGTCGAGGTCGGCCCGTACGAACCACCCCGAAATCCGTGGTGCGCGGGGGGCGTTTTCGGCGGCGGCGGCGGCCGGGGCAGCGGCTGCTTCGCCGGCCGGGGGCGCCCACGCCAGGAGGAACGAAAGGCCCGCGAACGTCCACGGGGGGGTGGGGAACGCGGGGCCCATGGGGGCGAGGATGGTGGATGCTCACGCGGCTCGCAAGACACCGGCGGGCACCGCTTGCCACGTTCCGTGCTCGTCATTACCTTTGCGGTTCCGCACGCACCATGCGCCCCAAGGTCCGCCGAATCGTCGATATGATCGGCTCGGCCCTCCTCGGCGGAGGTGTCGTGGCCGCTGGCTACGAGTTGGCGCGTGGCGGCGCGCCTGCCGGGTCGCAGGGGATGAGCGCCACCGCAGCGGTCCGTGCGGGCGCGGTGACCGATACGGACGCCGCGCCCGTGGCCGCCCCGGAGACGACGCCACCTGCAGAGGCGGGGGCCGAGACGAGGGAAGACTCTGCGATGGAGGCGTTGCCCCCGTGGCGGCGGCCGGACGCTTCGGGGCGCTACACCGCGTTTCCACCGATCTTCGAGGAACCGGCCCCTTTCGACGATGCGGCCGCCGCCAAGTTCGACGGGCACGGGCTCGTGACGAGCCTGGCGGTCATCGTGCGTGCGCGGGCGGATATCGAGTCTCCGATCGCCGGGATCGTCCGGTCGGGCACGCGCCTTCGCGTGCGTCTCGAGCCCGCCTTCGGCGGAGGCTGCAAACGAGGCTGGTACGCCATCTTTCCGAGCGGTTGGATCTGCAAAGATGCCGGGTTCGCGGTGGGCAAGACCCCTCCAGACGATGCGGTGTTCCACGTCCCGGCGGCGAAGACCGACGAGGCGATGCCCTATGACTACTGGCGCGTCAAGGACTACATGACGCCCTTCTTCCATCGCCTGCCGAGCTACACGGAGCAGGATCGGGCGGACCGGGCCGGGCGCGCATGGTACGAGGCACATGGCACCGAGCCCATGCCCACCGATCCGTCGAAGCGGCCGAAGGACGTGCCGGCGGTGGTCAAGGAGTACATGAACCCTGGGTACTGGATCACCCGGGCGGGCGAGGAGATCCACGCCAAACGGCGTTTCCTGCGGACGTTGCGCGGATCCTACGTGCGAAAGTACCAACTGCACCAGCGCCCCGCGGCGGACTTTCGTGGCCTGGTCCTGCCCACGGGCGAGGAACTCCCCATCTATTTCATTCGGCGGGAGGTGGCCCTCGAAAAGCGGGAAGCCGAAGGCTCGGATGTCCTGGTCAAGACCGATGAGACTCTCGACCGCCTTTCGACCCATCCGTTCGTTCGTAAGATCCACATTGGCAACAAGGCTTACTACGAGGATGAAAACGGCGTTTTGTTGCGAGCCTACGCCGTGTCCAAGGCGGAGAAGATCCCACGCCCGGTGGGGCTCGCTTCCGGCGATCGGTGGATTCACGTGGATCTGTCGGAGCAGACCCTCGTGGCCTATGAGGGGGATCGCCCCGTGTTCGTCACGCTGGTCTCCACGGGCAAGAAGCCCGGCATGACTCCGACGGGGGTATTTCGCGTTCAGACCAAGCACATCGCCACCTCCATGCGCGACCAACCCGTCGAGGAGGAAGCCTACTCCATCGAAGACGTGCCCTGGACGCAGTACTTCCACGCGAACGTCGCGCTCCATGGCGCGTTTTGGCACGCGGGCTTCGGCCTGGTTCGCAGCCACGGCTGCGTGAACCTCTCGCCGTCGGATGCGCGCTGGTTGTTCGGCTTTACGAGGCCGTCGTTGCCGCCAGGCTGGCACGCCGTGACCGCGAACACCCTCGGGCGCGATGAGGGGACCGTCGTGTACGTCACGGATTAGCGCATGCTGCGCGGGCTTTTCGCCGAAGCCCCGGCGGGCGTATGATGGGGGCCCATGAACGTCGAAGAAGGATGCGTCGTCACCCTCACGTACGATCTGACCACGGAAGACGGTGAGATCGTCGAAAGCTCGGACATCTCCGGCCCGATCTCGTTCATCGTCGGTCGGGGCGCGATCATCAAGGGCTTGGATCAACGGCTCGTGGGCCTCGTCGTCGGCGATGAACGCGACTTCGAATTCGCCCCCGAGGAGGCGTTCGGCCGCGTGGAGGACGCCCCGATCCAGGTGATCCCGGCGTCGGAACTGCCCAAGGACGTGCCTCTCGAACCCGGTGCTCGCTTCGAGGCCAAGCTTCCGAACGGGCAGCCGATCATCTTGCAACTGGAAGAGAAGACCGCCGAGGGCGCCAAGATGCGTGTACTCCACCCGCTCGCGGGGCGCCGGATCGGCATGTCGATCAAGGTCGAGGCGGTTCGGCCGGCCACGGCGGTCGAGCGGGAGACGGGGCGCGTGCAGACGAAGCCCCCGGTGCCGCCACCGCAGTAGGCCGATCGGATTGGTCGAGCCTTCCCGTCCTCGGCCGCGGGGCGCCGTGGGTGCCGGCGGCGGGCGGGGGGCCGTGGGTCAGAACGTCACGCCGACGTTGAACACGAACCGGCCGTTCGGATCGTCCGTCGATCGCACGTTGCCCGGCCAGATGGCGTTGGGGATCAACACCGCGTAGCCCAGAGCCACGGTTACGAGCCGAATATCGTACTTGATGAGGTTGATGCCGACGCTGCGCCGAAAGTCGCGCGAGAACCGGACCTGGCGCCAGCGCTGGGTGAGGATGCCGAAGTCGAAGAACAGCGAGTGGGCGAGGGAGCCACCGAACAGGTCGTGGACGGAGACCACCTGCAGCGCGATCGTCCCCAGCAGGCGGATGTGCCCGCCGACAGCGCGCGGCCGCAGGCGGACGAAGCCGAAGGCGTCGGTGACCTCCTCGATGTCCACGAGCATCGTCTGCGGCTCGATCCCCCGCAGGCCGAGGTCCTGGGTGCCGCCCCCGAAGTAGCGCCAGACCTCCGGGATCGACCGCGTCGAGGCGCCTGGTGCCGACGGCAGTACGATGGCGTGACCGTATCGCAGGCTGTACCGCACGTCGAGGCGGTCGTCCGTGCGGGGGATCGGGATGAAGTGTTGCCACGAGAGATCGAACTTGAGCCACCAGTCCCAGCCGCCGAGGTAGGGGCTCGCCAGCATCGCATCCACACTCGCCATGAAACCGTCGTGCGGGTTGAAGGCGTTGTCGATGCGTGTCAGTCGCACGCCGGTCTGGAAGGCGCCGGTATGATCCGGCACCACCGCCTGGCCCCGATCCACGACCGGACACGGGTCCGTCCCGCTCGCGCCGCAGCCCGTTCCCGCACCGAAGGCGGTTCGCACCAGATCTTTCGAGATGTTCGCCACCTGAAACAGGTACCCGCCATAGATCTGCCAGTGCCGGTCGATCGGCCACTGGATCTGCGTGTCGGACAACACGCTGGAGATCCGGCCCCGCGCCGGGGTGACGCGCTGCTGGACGTGGGCCGTGGTCGAGAAGGAAAGGGGGGTGGCGAACCAGTGGCGCCGCACGAGCGACGCCTGCGCACTGCGCTCGTAGCAGCTTTGCCCGGAACAGAGGCTGCGAAAGACGTTGAATCCCCAGTGCCCTTCGAGAGAAAGATCCCAACCAGTTCCAAATAGGTTCGGAAGGACGGGGCGCACGAAGACGTACAAGGGATCGAGCGTGGCGAGGCCGACCCCGAACGAAGGTCGCATGAACACGTCCTTGCTCTCGCGGATCGTGACCACGTGGTGCACGCGGCACTCGGCGTCCGGGTCGTCATCCGCATCACAGCCATCCGGGCGCGCCCGGATGTCCACGCCGTCGGTCACGCCCGTGGCGTCGAGGTTGCGCGCCGCTTTCTCCACCCGCGCGACGTCGTAGGGCGCCCCCTCTTTCCAGGCGATTTCACGGCGCAGGACGTAGGGGCGCGTCTTGAAGTTTCCGCGCAGGAGGGTCGTCCCAAATACGCCGGGCCGACCCTCGTAAACGGCCACCTCGGTGTCTACCAGTGCCACGCCGCTACCGGGCCGGCAGATCGACGAGGACTCCACGAGCCGGTCGAGCCGTTCGGCACGGGCCACCGCACCGCCCTTCCCGGGCGCCACGAAGCGCACGTTCGCGTCGGCCACGGGGAAGCCGCTTCGCCGGTAGGCGCGCACGATGGCCAGCGCCGTGTCGCGTGCGAGCCCCGGTCGCAGGGGGATTCCGCCCACGCGCTCGTCGCCGCGGCGTCGCAAGGGTGTCTTTCGCATCATTCGTGGCAGACCCCAGCGGCCACCCGTCGCGGTGGGGACGCCTTCGAGGTTGCCCGTCGGAGGGATCGGCTCGGCCAGGTAGGTCAATCGCTCGTGCGGGGAGGTCACCACACGCGGACCGGGCTCGACGACCAGCCGCACGTAAAGTTTCAGGCGCGAGGTCCTTCGCAGGGCGTCGAGACCGCGCGGGTCGAGGGCCCGCTCGATCCAGGCGGGGCGGCCGGGTGTCTGCGAACGCGTGTCGAGGGTCAGGTGCGCGACCGCGTTCTCGTTCCAGGCATCGGGCCAGAAGCCGACCTCGATGTGGGCTCGGGCGCACAGGTAGCCCTCGTCGTGCAGCAGCGAGGCGATCGTGGCCAGATCGGAGCGCGCAATGGGGTCATCGAAGCGCCCGAGGCGTTTGAGTGCCCGTTTGCGAGAAAAGGCCCGTGTGACCCGATGGCGGACCTTTTCAGGGATCTCCGAGGGGATCTGCACCTCGAGCCTGGCGATGCGTCCCGGAGGGCCTTCGTCGATGCGGAACACCACGCGGACCGGGCCCTCGGCGCCAAAATCGGGGATCGTGCCTTCCACCCGGGCGAGGGGGAAGCCGCGCGACTGATAGTAGACGCGCAGGTTCTCCGCTTCGCGTTCGAGGGCGGCCTGGGTGGGGGGCTCGCGGCGCTCGAACAGCTGCATCTGTTCGAGGAGACGGCGGTCGGAGATGTTCTCGTTGCCGAGGATGTCCACCCGCACCGCACGACCGAGCCGCACGTCAACTTCGAGCGGAGGGCGGCCCTTGGGCGGTTTGCGTGGGGAAAAGGTCTCGTAGTTCGTTCGCACGCGCGCCGAGGGGTAGGGGAAGCGCAGCCCTCGCCGCGCCGCGCCGCCGGTGCCGAAGCGGCGCGTGACCGGCTCGGCCAACTCACGCTCGACGAGTTCGACGGCCCCTTCGATGTCTTCACGACGGACGCGCCGGGGGATCGGGAGGAACGGGCTGATCGTGGGCCGGAACAGGCGCGCGACCCAGCGGGCGTCCCGGGGGCCGAGGTTGCCTCGTACCTTCACATCCGAGGATCGCAGACGGTACGGGGGACCCAGGTCGAGCATCACCCAAAGGTCGGCCTCGTCCGGGGCGCGACCGCACGCGAACCCGAGCCGTACATCGGCGTGCAAGAACCCCTCGTCGAACAGGAACTTGCGCAGGCGTTCGAGCTCCGTCTGCTCCCACACGAGACAGGCGAGGTCGTCGTCGGCGCAGGCGGGGGGGCGTGGCGGATTGCGCAGCGCCTTGGGCTCGACACACTGGCCCAGGGCCACGGAGCCGGGGCGCGCCACCAGGGAGAGTGCGCGACGGACGCGGCGCTCGGGTAACGGGGTCTCTCCGCGTACGCGGATGCGACGGATATACCGGCCCGGTTCGACCCGGACGACCAGCCGGCGGTTCGGATCGAGGGCGAAACGGGCGCGGTAGCCCAGAAGATGCAGAGCTTGGGCCATGGCGGCGGGGGTCACGAACGAGGCGTCGGCTCGGATACCCACCTGGGCCGCAATCGTTTCTTTCGTCTCACCGCGACGGAACTTGCCGGACAGGCGCACGCCCGAAAGGTCGGCGACGAGCAGCGCGCTGCGGACGTCGCCGATCCCGGTCGGCCATCCTTCGAGGGCCCAACCGCCGCCGGGGTTCGGTGCCAGGACGATCCGGAAACCGCGTTCGGCCACGCCGTCGAGCACATAGATGGCCACGTCGAGGGGGAGCGTGGAAAACTGGATGGAGAGCACCGTGCCCCGCAGTGCGTCGCGGACGGTCCCGCGTCCAACGACCCGCGCCCCGTGTCGTTCCAGGACCGCGACGGCGTCGGCGAGCGGGCCGAGCATGGGGCTCGCCGAGGTGGGGTCGCCGCGATCGGTTTCGTGTGTCGGCTCCGGGCTCGCTCGACCTTCGCCTCCGTCCGGCGTCGCGTGCTCGTCCGGGACGGAGGCGGGCGATGATCCGCCGTCGTCGTCCGGTGGCGGACGGGATTCGTCCCCCGTGTCGTCTCGGGGGCGGTCCGGTGGTTCTGCCGTCCCGTCGGGCGTGTCGCCGGGCTCGTCGCTTCGGTCGCGCGCGCTCGGTTTATCGCTATCGCGGCCCTCTTTTGCCGGGAGCGGATCCGATACGGT
>Ga0256839_1001008_pt1 | contig 35474 bp, 48 predicted proteins | sample 354166metaG_FD_185968 | JGI IMG/M metagenome (GOLD analysis project Ga0256839, IMG submission 185968) | Hydrothermal vent microbial communities from Mid Atlantic Ridge, Atlantic Ocean - 354-166 | ecosystem: Environmental > Aquatic > Marine > Hydrothermal vents | place: Atlantic Ocean: Mid...
TCGAAAACGGTGAATTAAAATGGAGAATAGAGCATCAAGGATTTGAAATAATTGGGCCTGCCTAATTAGATTATTAAAACGGCTTTTTAGCTTGTTACGTGTAGGTATGAAAGGAAAGGTGACCTGTATTGAAACGACAATCTTATACCTCTTGGCGTGCTACTTATCAAGATCCTAAGGTGGCACGTTTTTGTGTCCGCTGGACGGGATTGTTATGTAAATTTTTGGAGATCATGCGATGATAAGATTTAATTTAATCCCGTAATGCCCTGAAAGTGAAGCAATGGAACAGGATGACTACGGAGTATGATGATTATTAACATAACTGTTATTCCGCGACAAAAAAGGAGAGACTCATGATAAATACAGAGCGCAAACTGGCACTCACAGTTGGAAATGAAGGGGTTAAAAACCTTGGTGAATTGTGGAAGAGCTTAAAGGATTTGTCGGCCCACATAGTTGAGGACAATAATAAGCATGATTATTGCCCAGAATATGTTAGGCGGTTACAGATTCACGCAATAAAGGCTATTTTAAGAGAAATTGAAGCAATTTTTGACGCACGAGACTTTGGAAACTCCAAGAAACAGTAGGAGGCTAACAATTAAGTAGGCGGGTAGGAAGAAAAATTAATGAAGTTTAACTGAAAAGAGGACTTAAGTATGAACGATTACTCTGAAATGCTGCAGGCATTAGCAGACAAGTTTGGCACAACTGTGAAGCACTTGTGGGAGGTTATGGTATATCAGGCCCATATAAGTGCTACGGTATATATTACTACCCTTATAGGGTGTATAGCACTTTTAGTCTGGGGACACAAGGAAATTAAGAAAAAGACAGCTCATCCATATCCTGAATGGGATAGCGAGAAGGCGTTCTTCGCTTGGCTGCTATGGTGGTTTGCGGCGCTAGCAATTCTTTTTACGTTTACCTACAACATTGAAAGCATAGTGGCAGGATACTTAAACCCAGAATATTGGGCATTGATGAAGTTAAAGCCCCAATAAAAGCTAGCCTAATCTGTCTCGTTAGTTTAATTTGGCAAAGTAGCGGACTCATAATTCGTTCGATCTAAGTTCAAGTCTTAGGCGGAGCACCACTTTTAAAAGCGAGGAGGAAAAGAAATGGACATATCGGCATTTGAGGAAATTTTAAGCTCAAACGATCTTGGCGGAGAGCTTATAATGGAATCTGGGTGCAGTGTTGTTAAAGGTTTGTTGATAATCCAAAAGTACCTGCCTGACCACGGAATAGAGAGCGCTGAACACGATATTATATATTCAGCTAGTGCTAGCCTATTAGTCGAGGCTGGTATAACTGCGAAAGACGCGATCTTGTTGCGTAAGTACAATTGGATGATCGAAGACGGCTTTTTAGCTTGTTTTGTGTAGCAGAATCCATGCTGATGCAATTGTTATATTTTAACTGGAGGTGACTTATGGCAGGAATTGATTACGTTTCTTGCAATGAGTGTGGAAAAAGCTTGTTTTATGATGGTTGACATGCAGGCGCGGGATTATATGATACATGTAAATAGCACGAAAAGCGTCACGTGCGATCATTGCGTTAAAAAATTAAAAAAGAAAATAGACAAGCTAATGAAATTTGATAGGCGTAGACATTAATAAATACACCGCCTTGAAAATGAAAAATGAGGACTTTATAATGACTAATACAATAATAGAATACGACGAGGCACTAATTCTTGGAGGAACAAATACGGCAACCCTGTTTGCGGAAAACTACAAAACATCTCTCTACGATGTAGATAGTATAGTCCGAGACTACTCTCTAATCGTGTTTACCGGAGGCCCTGACGTTGACCCTGCCTCTTACGGAGAAAATCCGCACCCAGAAACACACTGTTCCACGGAAAGAGATTTACTAGAAAGAGAAATTTACAAAGAGGCTTTTCGCAATAATATTCCTATGGTAGGAATTTGTAGGGGAGCACAGTTCTTGTGTGTTATGAACGGAGACAAGCTTGTGCAGCACGTCACAGGACATTCTTACGGATACCACGACATTATTACAAAAACAGGAGATACAATAAAAGTTCTAGGAGATCATCACCAGATGATGTTGCCAGAAAAAGGAGAAATTGTTGCCTTTTCTCATGGATTATCAGATAGATACAGAAATGGAGATGATAAGGAGATTTCTATGCCTCTCGTATGGCCGGGAGGCGCCAAAGAACCTGAAGCAGTGTGGTATGCTAATTCAAGATGTTTATGTATTCAATGGCATCCTGAATGGGACATAGAGAACGAAAAAGGACTACGATATTTTCAATCATTATTAGAGGAGCATGTGTTATGAATAGCAGCCATTTACAGTATTATTTAACTTTTGTTTGCTGGAGATGTTTATGAAATTTATCACAAACCTTTTAGGGAAAAGTAATGGGGATGTTTTTATACATGGGACCTGTATTGAAGCAACCGGCATTACTATAAACTCTGCCGATTCTATAAAAATTAGCTTTTGTATAGAAAAAGTAGACGTTTACAGGGAAGGAGATTGGATAGAACAGCATTATATACTGTGTCCAGAAATATCTATTACTAAACAAGGAGAATGATATGGCAGACTTCACACTAGGACATGATGCAGAAGTATTTGTACGAGACATAGAAACAAAAAAGATAGTTCCTGTATTTGGCATGATAGGAGGAACTAAAAGCGATCCCTTGCCTGTAAAGCAGGGAGCTTTGCAAGAAGACAATGTCATGGCCGAACTTAACATCTATCCTGCAAAAACAGCACAAGAATTTATAAACAATACTAAAATAGTAATGGAAGAATTGCGGCAAAAGCTTTTGCCTTACGGAAACGAGCCACACATAGCTCCGGTATGGGATAATGTAAATAACCACGCCCTTAACACTGCTATGATGGAGGCTTTTGGACGGATTATTCCAGAAGACGAGCAGTTTGGCTGTGAGCCAGATTATTGCGCTTGGAAATTAGTGGAAAACGACCCAATCAATTTAGTAGGAGAGTCTTTTAGATTTTGTGGAGGACATATACATATAGGAGTGCCGTTTTCAGAAGATCAATGGAAAGTGGTACGTCTAGTAAGGCTGCTAGACCTTACATTACTGACGGGGCTTAGGATTTTGTTTGGTACAAATAAAAGAGATCCACATTATGGAATGCCTGGCCGACACAGGCCCAAAGAATATGGAGTAGAATACCGCTCGCCCAGCAATCAATGGCTTTTGTACGAAAATGTACAAGAGTGGATACACAAAGTAGTCTCTGTTTGTGTAAATAGAGTAGAAGCAGGAGAGGAAGGAGAAGAAGTACAGCACGATAACCCTCTTCTACTTAAGAAACTTAGACTTTATCCGAGTCGCGTATACTCAGAAATGTTACCGGGCATACCTTTGCCTACAATAGAGTAATTTACAGGAGGATATCATGGATTTAGGAACAGATTCAATAAACGATTTTAATATAAAATATAAAGAAGGAAGTTATTTTATAGTAACAGATCCAAAAGGAAAAAAGGGGATATTTAAGACGGGTAGATTGCACGAAAATAAGGTTCTTGAAGGACGCATGTGCACAAACCCCAACAAGGGATTTGTTTCAGTAGCATTTCCTATAGAGGATATAGAAGCAGATTTTTCGTTTCCTAAACTAGGAGCCATTAACTACGACAAAGGAGTATGTATAGTTACTAGAAATGCCGTTAGGCAGTGGAGAAGAAGTCTTACATTTAGAAAGAATGTAATTTCTATAACTTTAATAGATGCTAATGTATTAGGCATGCATAGTAAAATGCTTACTGAAAATGCTAAATCTGTGCACAGCATGTTTTTTCCTGAATATTACAATATAAACGAGGCCATAGAATTAATTCTCAAAAAGAAGAAAGTGACAGTTGCACTAAATTCTCGGTACTATATAGGTATAAACTTGAGACTTCCTTATATATATCTAGGGTATAACGGCTATATAATTGGAAGGGTGAGAAAAAGGGACGGAGCGTGTCTGGTATTTCCTTCTGGAACTCCGTTAATTGAAAGTTTGTCTACTTTAGTGGAGGTAATATAATAATGACATTCAACACATTATCAGAAGTATCAAACACTTCTTTAGATACAAGAAAATATCAAGAAGATCCAGATCTTCCTTTACCTAAAAATAAAGTAGGAATAGAAATAGAAGTAGAAAGTGATTCCCATGAGCTAATTATGCAAGCTAACAAACTAACCATTGCCTGTACGGTATGGAAAACAGAGGTGGACTATAGTCTTAGGGAATATAGTACCGAACTTATTTCTAGACCTTTATTTGGACTTGATATAAAGGATGCTCTATTGTTAATGGAATCCTTTATCAAACAAGACACTCAGTTAAGATTTTCTGATAGAACATCAGTACATATACACATGGAATGTATTGATATGTCTCCAAAACAGCTGTCTAATTTTGTTCTTTTGTATATTACGTTAGAAGAAGTGCTATTTAAATTTACGGCTCCACACAGACATGATAACATTTATTGTCTTCCGTTCTCTCTATCTGGCGGACTTCAGGCAAATACTAAAGCACTACTAGTACATTTGAACAATAACAATAAATCCGCAACTAAGAGAATGTTATCAAGATGGCCTAAGTATTCTTCTATGAATCTTTCTAATATTCCAAACATAGGAACTATAGAATTTCGTGCACTAGACGGAACAGCAGACGCTTCTAGAATTTTGACATGGATAAAGATACTAATGTCTATTAAGAAGTATTCATTAGAATTCATGGAAGACGTAAATGACATACCAAAACTAGTATCTGGAATGTCTCCTGAAGAATATATAGCAAATATTATGGGAGAAGAACTAGCCAAACACTTTGATTATCTAGAAGTGGGAACGGATCTTATGCGAGGCACGCGTATTGCACAAGATATTATAATTCAATCTAACTTGGAGGAAAGCTCAGCAAGAATTCTAAGAAAACATACAAATCCAGAGGCTTCTTTGGCGTATAAATTATACGGAGACACTCTTGTTTTTAAAGAGACAGTAAGCATAACTGATTGGCAAGTAGCACCACCTTCATTTTTTAATACATAAAGGAGACGGCATATGTGCGGTATCGTAGGCGTATTTAATACAACAAATTTAGACATTACGTCTAAGATTAAATTCTTTTCTGAGGCGCTGCTGGTAGATAGCCTTAGAGGGCATGATTCTACAGGAGTTTTTGTAGTTGATAAAAACCAAAAGGACATCAGCATCTTTAAAAGAGCTATGGATGCTCCCGATTTTCTGGCTATGAATCAGTATTTAAGTATTAAAGCCGCCATGAGAACAGCTAATTTTATTGTAGGTCATAACAGGGCTGCTACACAAGGAGCTCTGACACACCATAACTCTCATCCTTTTAGTCATGGTAAAATTGTCATGGTGCACAATGGCACTTTAACCAACCATAAATCATTGAAGGGAGGCAAGTCATTTTCTGTGGATAGCGAGGCATTCACTTACGCAATGGATGTTGTAGGAGAAAAGGAAACTTTAGAGACTGTTAAGGGGGCGTTTGCAGTAGTATGGTACAATACTGATACGGGCAAGCTGTACATGGCCAGAAATGATGAGAGGCCTTTACACTATGCCTTTACCAGTGATGGAAAGTCTGTATTAGTAGCATCTGAAGCACTAATGATTCCTTGGCTAGCTAGTCGTAAAGGTACGGATTTGAAACTAACTTCTCTTAAAGAAGTTCCAGTAGGAAAAATCTTATGTTTTGATCCAAAGGAGGTGCAAAAAGTAGAAGAAGAGGATTTTACCCCGGCCGTACCTTCTTGGGAAAAATATTATCATGGAAACTACAGGGGTAGTTATAAAAAAGAACGCCACAAAAGCAATAGAAAGCATTTTCGCAGTGGCTCTGTTACTAGAGAGACTATAAAAACTAGACTACAAGAACATAAATTAGACTATGGAGATGATGTTCTGTTTGATGAGGTAGCTTTTTCTCTTTACAGTAAATCCTCTACCACAGGCAAGTTGTCGGGACTGCTTATAAAAGATAACGCTGCTGACAGCATAGAAATAGAAGCGCATAATGTTCCCGCGATTCTGTACGAAGAAGACGCTACGTATTGTGGTAAAATCTTAGGATTAAGGAAAGGCAAAGCTCTAGAAGAAGACATACTTCTACTTAATAATGTAGAGTTGGTCAGTCCTATAGAGCCTAAAGAGACTCCTAAAGAGGAAAAACACGGAGGGCAATATCGCGGCCCAAAAGGAATATATGTATCGCGAAAAGTGTTCGAGGATCTTGTATCCGATGGGTGCGCTTATTGTGGAAAAAATATAAATCCCCTACGGTCTGATGAAGTGAGTTGGATAGATGTAGCACAAGGTGGAGGGGCCGTTTGTCCCGAATGCTCCACTATGTTGGCAGGGAGTGGCGCTATACAGCATTAATTAGTAGTTCTGGACTACTTCATTAGGAGAAATACGAAATGAGGCCTATTATCTTTCCGTACAAGATGACAAGCGCAGGGGCTAAGGCGCTAGCTAAAAAGTTGGGATGTAAACGAGTTTATCCAAATAGGAAGTATTGCCCTAGTGCATACCATCTAATAATTAACTGGGGGCATAGCAAAGGGCCAACAACTTGGGGAGAAGACTGTGGAGAGTGGCTAAATCCTGTAATGTCTGTAGCGGCTGCGGCTAACAAACTTACTGCCTTTAAAATTATGAATGAGGTGGGAGTATCTATCCCTGAATTTACTACAGATCCTTATGAAGCTGCGGACTGGTTCTATGACGGTCACACTGTCGTAGAACGCTCAACTCTTACTGGACATGGAGGAGAGGGAATATATCTTCATGTTCCAAATAGTGGCGAGGAAGATGTATTTGATATTTCAGATTCTCCTTTGTGGGTGAAGTATATCAAGAAAGCTGCTGAATATCGAGTACACGTATTCAACGGAGAAGTTATTGACGTACAGCAGAAAAGGAACCGAAAGGATTTTGATACCGAGGAGGTAAATTATCAGATTAGAAATTACGATAACGGATGGGTATTTTGTAGAGAAGATGTAGACCCAGATGATACGGTACTTGAAGAAGCTATTAAAGCTGTAAAAGCTCTTGGACTAAATTTTGGGGCAGTAGACATTATTTGGAATGAGTATCATGCCAGAGCTTTTGTGCTAGAAGTAAATACTGCTCCTGGTCTACAAGGAAGTTCTGTGCAAATATATGCAAAAGCTATAGAAGAATATTGTAATAACACTTAAGGAGAATTTTGTGGAAGAAAAAACAAAAGTATTCGTATACGGCAGCTTGTTAAGTACTCTGTCGAACAACTATTTGCTAAAAGACTCCACACTACTAGGAATGCACGAAACAGAAGAAGAGTACACCATGTATGAAATGGGATACTTTCCTGGAGTGAGGAAAGGAGGAACCACATCAATAAAAGGAGAAGTATATGACGTAGACCTACATACGCTGTCGCGCCTTGATATATTGGAGGGCACCCCAACATTTTATCACCGTCATCACATAGAAACTAATTATGGAAAGGCAATTATGTATCTTCTCACTAATACCTGTAATGCGCCTATAGTATTCTCGGGGGACTGGAAAGCACACTTACAAGGAGACACAAAATGCTAGCTAGCAAGCACGTAGAACCTTACAACTCTATTTACTCGCCCTCATATAACGAAGACTCCCAATCTTCTGATGTACGATGGAGTCCAGTTGCAGTAAAAAATGGGAACTTGTACCAAACTGGACATTTTTTCAAATGCAAAGATTACTTCAATGAAGTGGTGTTGGGATTAAGAACAAAGAGTAAAACGGAGAGTATTTATGGCTTTTCTTTTGACCCTACAAAGCACCCTATCCCAAAAGATTATTTTTATGTGCTACTAAAGTCTAAAAAAACCAACAATGTAGTTGAGGGAATTAAAAATATTCTTAATCCTGTAGAGAAGGCCGCGGGACTGGCATTAACTGAAACCTTCGACACATCTATTAAAAATACTATATTAATTAAAATGGACAGTATTTTTATCAGGGAAACCTACACAATATCAATGCATACTCTCTTAATAAGACTTATGTATTATTATGAAGGAGAATCTCTAGAGCTAGAAGAATTTATTATGAGACTATCAGTACGTCTGTCGAATAGAAATACAGACAAAACAGCCCTAGAGAGGATTATGCGCCTAATTAATGTACACTTCTTTAGACAGTTTTATAATGTGCTGCCTAACATAGTGTCGTCAGGAAACAAGTTATTTAGTAGCAGAGTAGCTAAAATGGACAAACATAGTTTTCACAATAGAACTGGTATTTACTATTTTACGAGATATGTGTACTCTATTGTGTACGGAAATATATATAGAGAAACAGATCTGTATAGTATTTTAACAAAAAGGGCTATTCGTAACATAAAAACAGAACTAGTTCCTTTCATTAAGTAACAACTAGAGGAGATATTTATGAGTATTTTTACATCCGAAGTAGAATGTCCTGTATGTGGCAACAATGTAGATTCAGATAATGATTCTTTTGATTGCATAGAATCAATGTGTCCTTTTGCTGTGTATAATTACTCAGCAGAAACACCACTAGATTTTGACAACCAAGGCAACAGAGGAGCGGAATATATTCCTTATGATGACGAGGAATTATATGATGATATTACAAAATAGCACAGTACTATTGCTCCTTATGGTCATTGTAATAACCATGTTCGCAATGTAATTGACACATATACTAAACTATATCGTATATGTTTAACTATTCTTACCTCCCCTCCTTAGAGGGAAGATAATTATAGTAACAATTACTGTACTTAAGTACTTTTTAAGTATTAGACATCAAAGATTCAATATAGTTCAATAAATAACACACCTAGTAAGGAGATTACTATGAATACATCTCATAATCAAGAAATCCTACTGCTAGCCCAAGCACTAGCACCGTTCGAGACTGACAATAGTTCTTCTTGTCCTTTTTGTTCAGGAGGCATTAGCAAAGATAAGAGCTTTAGTGTTACTAGGGTAGCGGAAGGTGTCTTGTATAATTGTTACAGAGCTACATGTGGGGAATCTGGATTTATTCCCTCTACTAAAATGCAAGCTTCTGTAGGCACGGTATATGATACAGACGGAAAGAAAAATAAAGCGTTGATGAAGACATTTACTCCCAAAATATATAAGTATTCTTTAGTTCCTTTGTCTATAGAACAAGAGGTATTCTTTTTCAACAAGTTTGGTTTGACTCACGCAGAAATAAAAGCTAACGATATTAAGTGGAGTCCTGCAAGGGGTTCTTATGCCTTTCCTGTATTTGATTATAGGGGCTATACTATAGGCATTATGGACAGGTCATACACCGGAAGAAAGCCCAAAGCTATTATGTACTGGGAAAAGGACGAACCAAAAATGCACTTTCCACAAGGAGGAAAGCACAACAAGAGTACAACTATCTTTTTAGTTGAAGATCATATTAGCGCCATCAAGATGTCCCGATACTGTCGTTGTGTGGCCTTGCTGGGCACACACCTAACAGACAGGGCTGCGGTTATTTTAAATTATCTAGCAGATAACATTGTATTCTGTTTTGATAATGATGCTACTAATAAAGCCATCAAGCTAGCCAAACATTTCTCTGCTCTATTTAAAGGAACAGAAGTACTACATCTAAACAAAGATCCAAAGGACATGACAGATAAGGAACTAAAAAAACTGACAAGTAACAAACTGTAAACTGATATAATTGAACTATGTGCTAAAGGAGCTGTCTAATTAATTTAAATAGTGGAGGAAATTATTATGTGCTGTGATCCTGTAGGCTCTACTTTGCCTGAAGTAGGTAAGTGTTCGGTATGTGGATTCGCTCCCTGTGGCCTTTCTTGCTAAATAGTATGACATATTTCTAAATAGTCCAGAACTACTCTTATACGTACAAAAAAGGATATTATATGAATGTCAGATAATAAAATATTAAATCTATGTTTTTCGGATCGCGCAGCTTTTTCAGAAATAACTAAGTATTTGTCTTCAGAAGATTTTGAAGGGCATTCCAATATTCTTTTAAAATATATAGAGGAATATTATGAAATAGATCCAGATGCTAAAAAATGTGATAAGGATATTATTCTATCTAGAATTGAGCGAGCTCACCCCAAGCACGTTTCTACATTTAAGGCTATACTAAATGGATTTACTGATATATCAGTTCCTAATATTCTAAAAGAAGTGCTAGAAGTAAAGAAAAGAAACATAAGTCAAGCACTTTCTGGAGCGTTGCTAGCAGGAAAAAGTGATTCTTTAATATCTTCTTTGATTAAAGAATATTCAGATATACAAGAAGGGCTTTTGCAAGAAGAGGAAGACAGATCGGAGCCAGATACCTACATAGCAGAGCCGGTCGAAAACCTATGTACGTCCTTTTCTGAGACGGGCTTGGTGAAGGTATATCCTAAGACTCTCAATGATGTTCTTGGAGGAGGAGTGCCTAAACAAACACACATTGTAGTCTTTGCTTCTCCAGAAACAGGAAAGAGTCTTGTAGCTATAAATATGGCGGCTGGCTTTTGTAGGGATGGAAGAAAGACCTTGTTTATAGAGAACGAAGATCCTGCTGCCAGTACTCTTATGAGGTTTGTGAATAGAATGTCTGGTATGTCTAAGATGGAGGTGCTGCAAGATTATAAAAAGGCACAGGACAGGGCATTAGAAAAGGGATACGGAAACTTAGTATTTAGTTCCGTATCTCCAGGAAATATTAAAGAAATAGAGGCTTTAATAGAAGAGCATAAACCTGAATGTCTGGTAGTAAACCAAATACGACACTTGGCATTTAGAGGTACAGAAGGAGAGGTCGCGCAGATATCTATGGCCGGTAAGGCCATGAGAACTCTTATAAAGAAATATAATTTAGTAGGAATATCAGTGCATCAGGCAGGGGCTAGCGCAGATAACAAGCTAGTATTAGAGAGATCTGACTGCTATATGAGCAACACATCACTGCCGGGAGATGCTGATATTATGCTAGGTATAGGAGTTAATGATCAGTTCAAGGACGAAAGTAAAAGAATGTTTTCTTTAGTAAAAAATAAGATGAACGGAGATCATAGTTTTTTCGCTGTGTCTGTAAATGAGCAACTATCAAAGGTTATGAGCCTATGAAACTTTACGAATTGGAAAAAGGAATGCAGTTTGTTTTGCAGGGAACCGAGGACAGCCCAGTATTTACACTAGAGCACATTGATGGTATGTACAGCAGCTGTATTTATAAAGAAGAAGAGGAAACAAAGGTGATGCATATTGTTGCTTTTGCAGACGTAAATATTGTCTTATCTGAGGAGCCTATTAAAAAGGAGTAGAATACTTATGTACATTAGAAGATATAAACTACTGTCCAATAGTTCTGATGCCGACATTAAATGGGAGAGAGATTCTAATGGAAACGCACTTAAATTTGAGGACTTTAATGCACTATTACAGGCCGTAGACTCTTATGTAAGAAGTGTGGATTCTTCAAGTACGGATCTATCAGAAGAAGCACGTACTCTGGTAAAAGTAGTTGCAGCAATGAATGTATTATTTGTTGAGGACCTTAAAGAATGAGCAATGTGTACGTGATAGCAGATCTTCATTTAGGGCATACTGATATCCACAAAAAATGGAGAAATAAATTTTCGTCTCAGCAAGAGCATGATGAATTTATTATTGCTATGTGGAACAGTATTGTAAGATCTAGGGATGTAGTTAAGGTTCTAGGAGATTTTATTATTGGAAGAAAAAATCTACATTATCTTAAAGAATTGAAAGGAACAATTCATATTATTGGAGGAAACCATGATGTAAAATTTAATAGAGAATTGTTTAACGATTATCCTAATGTTTCTTATGTATCTGGAGTAGAGATATATAAAGGGGTCGTTCTATCTCACGTCCCAGTGCACCCATTAGAACTAGGGACTTACAGAGGATGGCAATATAATATGCACGGACATCAGCACAGACAATTTGATCTTGGGCATAGATATTTTAATGTAAATGCAGATGTTATTGGATTCTCTCCAAGAGAATTTAAGACTTTGTGTAGGGAGGCGGAATGGAAATTAGACTGCCTGACCACATAGAGAATCCTGACCCTATTATATATCATTCAGATAATTTTATAACTCTAGACTTGGAGTGTACAAATCATGGAAAAGGAACCGCGACAGATACAAATAATTCTATCTTGCTCTCTTGTTGGAGAGAGTTATCCGAACGATCTGATTGTCGCAAGGACGTATTGGACTGGGGAGATGAATATTCCCTTGGAAGACTTGTGGACAGAGTTGAGAGAGCGAGTTTCCTTGTCGCCCATAATGCGAAGTTTGAAGTCCAGTGGCTCAAGAGATGTGGTGCAACGCTAGAGAACATAGTAGTATGGGATACTATGATAGCAGAGTACGTTATATGTTCTAATAAAGGAGGAGCACTAGATCTAAATAGCGTAGCAGAAAGGTACGGTCTAGGAACCAAAGACAATTTAGTAAACAAATTAATAAAGTCGGGGGTTTGTCCTTCTACTATCCCTAGAAAATGGTTGCTTAAATACTGCAAACAAGACGTGCATCTTACTGAAAAAATATTTAAGGCACAGCTACTTTGGATATTAGAAAACAATCCTGAGCTTTTAAATGTAGTGTTTACTAGGTGCTTGTTTACTCCAGTTTTAGCGGACATAGAATTTAATGGAGTATTTCTAGATAAAGAACTGGTTTATGAGGAGTATGAAAAACACTACAGAGAATTTTTAACGCTCAATAAGAAACTAGAGGAGTTTGCCAATGGAATCAACTGGAACAGCTCGACTCAAGTGGCAACGTTCTTATATGAAGAACTTAAATTTGATGAAGCAAGAGACTACAGAGGAGAAAAAATACGGACGGAATCTGGTGCCAGATCTGCGGCCGCTACAACAATTGATAAACTTAGAGCTAGAACTAAGCGACAAAGAGAGTTCATAAAAATATACAAACAAAGGAACAAGATAAGTTCTGCGTTGTCTAAGAACCTAGAGTTTTTTAAAGGAGTTGTAGATGAATTAGGAGGAGTATTCTATGCGCAGTTTAATCAATGCATAACAAAGACACAACGATTATCTAGTAGTGGCAGACCTAAGCTTTTTGAGCAGTTTACTAAGAAGAAAAGTGTCCAGTTCCAGAATATGCCTAGAATTTTTAAGCGTCTTTGTGCTGCTAGGAATGTTGGATGGAAGATAGCAGAACTTGATGGAGCACAGCTAGAGTTTCGTATAGCAGCTTTTTTGGGACAAGACTCTAAAGCTATAGAGGATATAAGAAATGGCTTTGATGTCCATTCTTTTACTGCTTCTATTATACAATGCTCTAGACAGGACGCAAAAGCAGACACTTTTAAACCGTTATTCGGAGGTAAGTCTGGCACAGAAGCACAAAAGAAATATTATAAGGCTTTTGCTGAGAAATATTCAGATATAACGGATACTCAAAAAGGATGGATAGATGAAGTTTTAGCTACTAAGCAACTAAAAACTATTACGGGTCTTGTGTTTTATTGGCCAGATACTAAGATGTCTAGGACAGGATATGTTACCAATACTACTAGCATAAGTAATTATCCCATACAGAGTTTTGCTACAGCAGATATAATTCCTATAGCCATAACTTATCAATGGCATAGAATGAAAGCAGTAAAACTAAAAAGTTTTTTAATAAACACAGTACATGATAGCTCGATAGGAGAAGTTCATCCAAAGGAGGAAGAAATCTATGAAAGTATAGGCATAGAGGCATATACTAAAGACATAAAACGCTATCTACGAAAGATATATAATATACATTTTAATGTTCCCTTGGGTGTAGGAGTCAAGATTGGTCCTCACTGGGGACAAGCAGAGGAGAAGAAGTATGAATATGATTGCTAAGGGTGTTATTGAATTCATCGGAATGAAAAATGGCAACACCAATGTAAAGCTAGGAGGAGAGTGGTATAGCTTCTTCAAGGAAGAGGTTGTGGCAAATAAAGGAGACTTAGTGGAGTTTTCCTATGTGCAGAAGGGTAACTGGAAGAACGGGGATGCGAGCACTTTTAAAGTAAACTCTTCGGGAAGTCCTGTCTCGCCTAGTTCAGCAAGCAAAGAGGTGGACTGGGACGGAAAAGACAGGCGCATTGCTTATCTTGCTTGTAGAAAAGATGCAATTCAGATTACTAGTTTGCTGTTGGATAGCGGAGGCATTAAACTTCCTACCAAGATCCCAGATAAATTTGAGGTTATATTGGGAGTAGTTAAGCAGCTAACTGACGATTTTTATGAGGATGTGTACGATGTACACGGATATCCTGTACAAGTTGCCAAACAAAACAATAATAGTATGTTCACAGAGGAAGAACTTGATGACGAAGAATGATATTGTATTTGAGACCCCTATTTATAAAATCATAGTTGCTTCTGCTATAGATTATGAAGGGCCTTGTCCTGATAGAATTCTATATCAAATTTATAATAAGGATACTGGAGTAATGGAACTAGAGGACTTTACTCTTCCTGGAGCAATTGAAACTGCTAAGTACCTAACTGATTGCCTTGTGTCTATTAGAGAAGGCAAACAGGCTACAGTTGTGGGAATCTCTAAAAACAAAGATATAGTCAATCACTAGTAGAAGATATTGGTGCGGGTATAGCTCAATGGTAGAGCACTGTCCTTCCAAGTCAGATGTTGCGGGTTCGAGTCCCGCTATCCGCTCCACTTTTATTTTATTGCCCCTGTGGCCAAATTGGATTAAGGCATGAGATTTCTACTCTCACGATTACAGGTTCGAGTCCTGTCAGGGGTACCACTTTTTATGCTGGTGGGGATGAAGTAAGAAGACCCGGCCAACAAGCCGCGACCGCCTCTCTCTGATGCGCACCATCGTTGCCGGGCGCCAGCATTCTATTAGTTTTTTGCCAGAGTAGCTCAGTGGTAGAGCTGGTACCTTGTAAGTACTAGGTTGCAGGTTCGATTCCTGCCTCTGGCTCCACACTAGGGCCGATAGCATAACAGGTTAATGCAACCGACTCATAATCGGAAGAAGGAGCGGTTCGAGTCCGCCTCGGCCCACCAATTCCATAACTCATAACTGGAGAGCGTGCTATGCAGCTTCTATTTGATGGAGATATTATAATTTATAGAGCTGCTGCAGCAGCAGAACCTTCCAAATATTATGTTTATATTAAAGGAGAAGAGGAATATGGATACATAGCATCCTTTAAGTACAAAAAAGAGATGAACTCCTTCATTAAAGGAGAAGAAGGAGACTTCGTAATAGAAAAGAAAAAAGAAATAGAGCCCGTCGCCAACGCCTTAAATAATATTGATACTACTATTGATAATATTGTTTCTGTTTTAAATTTTACAAGTACTAAATTTTATCTAACAGGCACTGGGAACTTTAGAGAAAAATTATATCCAGACTATAAGGCACACAGAAAGGACGTAGAGCGCCCAGTACATCTGATGGACTGTACGCAATATCTCATTGAGAAGTATGGAGCCATTGTTATAGATGGGATGGAGGCAGACGATGCTATGTCTATTGAGCAATACAAAGATCCAGATACTTCTTGCATAGTAAGTCTAGACAAGGATCTAGACATGGTTCCTGGAGGGCACTATAACTGGGTACGAGGAGAATATTACGAAGTAAAAGAACTAGACGGATTGCGTTGGTTTTATACTCAAGTTCTTACAGGAGATTCTGTTGATAATATTAAAGGATTAAAAGGAATAGGACCCAAAGGAGCACAAAAGCTACTTAAGGATTGTAATACTGAAAAAGAAATGTTTGATGTTTGCGTAGATAAGTATAATCAAAGGCATATAAGACACAGTCAGATGGACGTTCCTTCCGGATGTTCTTATGAAGATTTAATATTGAACTGTAAACTCTTATGGATGTCTAAGAAAGAACCAAATGATTGGAGGGTTCCGGCATGATTGTAGGAGGACGTAAGTTTTTTGGTACTGTATTAATTATTATTTTATCTAGTTTATTTTTGGCTACTAATTATTTGTCTGGAGGGGAGTGGGTAACAATTAATACTCTTGCTTTAGGTATCTTTGGTGGAACTAACGTTTGGCAGAAAAAGCAATGAATAAAATTCTTGATTACAAAACTGGTAAAGTTGTAGAGATTGTCCTTGACAGGGGGGAACAAGAATACCTTTGCAGGTATAATTTACGGGCCATAGAGGCACAAAATAAAGAAGCAGAACAATTAAAAGAGTACATAAACTATGCCCGAGAAGAAGACTCAGACACTGGGTGTTAAAAAATCTTCTATAAGAAAACTTAAACTTAACAAACATAAGGCTAGGATAGAAGCTAAGGACAGAGGCTTCCGCTCTATGTTTGAGGTGCGTATAGCAGAGGAATTGAATGATGCTAAAGTGCCTTATGAATATGAAACTCTTAAAATAAAGTATACTAGGGAGCAAGTATATAATCCAGACTTTATACTTCCAAATGGAATTATACTAGAAGTAAAAGGTAAATTTGACAGTAATGATAGAGCAAAACATTTACTTATAAAACAACAACACCCTGAACTAGATATACGTTTTGTATTTATGCGGGCCTCTCAAAAACTTTATAAAGGAAGTAAAAGTACTTACGCTGAATGGGCGGACAATCATGGTTTCAAATATTCTGATAAGAAAATTCCTGCAGAGTGGCTGGAAGAAGCATTACTCGAAGAAAAGAAGGAAACTTAATACAGAAGAAGATATCTTTATTTTCTTTTGTGAAAATAAAAACTTTCATATTTCACATCCTTTTTTTGAAGATATGAAAGATCATGTATATTCTATACGAACTAGGACTAACAGATACTTGGTTCATTTCATTAATGGACAATATTATGGATATAAAGATGTTACATCAGTACCAGGATGATGTAGAAGTTTATGGGTGTTATAAATGTGGCACTATAAACGGCTATGTTGTAGATAGAGTATGTCAAGAATGCGGCTCTGAGAATAGTACGCTCACATTCTTAAATGCTCTGGACATCATAAATGATATGCACTTAAGAGACACCTTGGATACTGCCCTATTAGACGAGGAAGAATTAGATGCACTCTTATGAAATAAATGATACTGGCAGAGAGTGCACTCAGTGTAGAAACATAAAAAATTGGGCGGAGTTCTGCAAAGGATCTTCGGCTAGAGGAAGGTCTTCTAAATGCAGAGAGTGTAGAAATCTAATACAAAAAAACTACAGGAGACTTACTAAAAACCTTAGCTCTAAAAAATATGAAAAAACTAAGAAAGGATTTTTAGTACGGCTATATAGAAATATGCAGAGTCGCGTTACTGGGGTAAAAAAAGATCAGTTTTATTTGTATGCAGGATGCAGACTATTAGACAGAAAAGATTTTTATAGGTGGGCTGAAAATAATGAAGAGTTTCATAGATTGTTTGCTGCCTGGGAAGCTTCTGGATATGAGCTAAGATCTACTCCAGCAGTATCTAGAATAGACACTCATTATGGATATGAATTATGGAATATGGAATGGGTAACACAATCAGAAACTAGTAGGAGAGGTGCAATGAATAGGTGGAATAAAAGATGATTTTATCACGAGGTAAGGAAACGGTACTTGTTATTCCAGACATACAGGCGCCGTTCCAGCACAAGCACACACTAGATTTCTTAGTAGCCTTAAGGGACGCTGTAAATCCTACCAAAGTGGTCTGTATAGGGGACAGCATGGATGCCAATGCGCTTAGTCGCTGGGCTCTTGATCCTAACGGAATGTCTCCTCTAGATGAGTACTTGGTTGCTATAGATTTCTTAAAGAAGCTTTATGATGAGTTCCCAAAAGCACAGGAGGTAATATCTAATCATAATGAAAGAATAATAAAGCGGGTTACTGGAGCAGGAGTTCCTTCTATATTTGTACGCTCTTATGAAGAGATTATGCACTATCCTCCTGGCTGGAGTATACATCCGTACATAGAAATAGATGAAGTTATTTATGAGCACGGGCATTCTCAAGGAGGAGAACATGCTGCCAAGAACTTAGCAAAACATAACGGAAAGTCCACAGTTATAGGACATCATCACTCAGCCGCAGGAATTAATTTCTTTGCAAATAGACAAAAGATGTTGTTCGGCATGAATGTAGGATGTTTGTTAGATATATCTTCTTACGCATTCTCCTACGCTAAAGATAGCAAATTTAAGCCCACTATGGGAGCAGGAATAGTAGACAGAGGAGTTCCTAAATTTGTTCCTATGCTACAAGATAGTTACGGCAATTGGACAGGAGAGCTAATATTGTGATAGATGAATTTACTAATAAAAGATATCTAGAGATGTCTAAGAAGTTTGTAGACCTTTATTCTGAGGAGAGTCCTGATGTGGCAGCCAAGTATATTATTGATGAAAGACTTCCTGAGAAAGAATATCCAACGCTTAGAGAATTTATTGAAAAAGAATTTCTTAGTAGAGGATGGACTTTCGATGAGTGATAAAAAATATTCTAGGATAGATATTATAGGACAGAATGGTAATGAGGGACTGCACTACAACTACCCTACCAAAGTATGTTTTGATTGTGGAATGCAAGCTATGGGTGCATCTGAGATGATTAACGATACTTACCAGTGGAACGAGGGAGAATGTCAAGTTTGTGGATTGAGAGGAGACCTAGTAACTAGTCCTTTCTTTTTTGGATGTCCTGAATTTCCTAATAATGAAGAGGAGAAATAATTATGTCTCAGTCTGTTTCTATCATGGAAGATTTTGTAGCATACGAAAAGCTAAACGACCCAGTCTCTTCTCCTAAACACTATACTCAAGGAGAAATAGAGGTAATTGATTTTATTATGGACCAAGGATTTGATTACTTAGAAGGAAATGTGTGTAAATACCTTTGCAGATATAAGTATAAGAATGGTTTGGAAGATCTTAAAAAGGCGCAGTGGTATCTGAACAAGCTTGTGGAGGAAACTAGTAACAATGGATGATTACCAAACTTTTATAGCGACGTCTAGGTACAGTAGGTGGCTAGAAGATGAAAGAAGACGGGAGACTTGGGAAGAGACTGTAAAACGATACATTACTTTTATGCAGAAGACAGCAAGCAAGTCTGTTGGCCTAGATGATGGCATCCTTAATGCCTTGTATAGATGCGAAGACAAGATACTATCTCTAGAAGTTATGCCTAGTATGAGAATGCTAATGACCGCAGGTCCTGCTCTAGCTCGTGATAATATGGCAGGCTTTAATTGTTCTTTTTTGCCTATAAATACTATTCGTGCTTTTGATGAAGCTATGTATATATTGCTATGTGGCACAGGAGTAGGATTTAGTGTAGAAAGACAGTATATAAATGACTTACCAGAGGTGCCTTATGAGCTTTATGAAACGGACACTGTGCTTACAGTACGCGATTCAAAAATTGGATGGGCTTCAGCGTACAGAGAACTCATTGCGCTTCTATATTCTGGAGTCATTCCGAGATGGGATACTTCTAGAGTTAGACCGGCGGGAGCTAGACTTAAGACTTTTGGAGGCAGAGCGAGCGGCCCGGAACCTCTTGAAGACTTGTTTAGATTTACAATCTCGGTATTCAAAGGAGCTGCTGGAAGAAAATTAAACAGTATTGAATGTCATGATATTGTATGTAAAATAGCGGACATAGTAGTTGTTGGCGGGGTTCGTAGATCCGCACTTATTTCTCTTAGTAACCTCACAGATGAAAGAATGCGTAAGGCCAAACACGGACAGTGGTGGGAAGAAAATCCACAGAGAGCTCTGGCAAATAACTCAGTATGTTATACTGAGAAGCCGGACATGGGAATTTTTATGAAAGAATGGAGGGCATTGTACGAGTCTAAATCAGGAGAGAGGGGAATATACAATAGACAGGCTGCTAAAAAAGTGGCAGCAAGAAATGGTAGAAGAGATATATCTTATGATTTTGGAACAAATCCGTTAACGGTAGCGGCCTGAAGAAGTAATTCTTTTTGAATAACTATTCTAAAAACGGAGAAACTCCTTGTAAGGACAACCCCGTGCTAATCCAGTATTGGAGTGTGTAACGACTATGAGTATAGACAAGAAACAGCTTAGTAAACTTCTTTCTTATATGACAACTTTTGGCGGTGGGGTGTATTGGCCACACAAAAGAAAAGAAACCTCAAAAGTAAACTGTAAGTTTATTATGAATATGAGACAAGAAAATCTAGATTATGTGCTATGGGTAGCCTCGGTACTAAAAGAGGTAACAGGTGTTAGGATTATAGATCGTAAAGATTATAATGTTGATGGATGTACTAGAAAAGAGCAAGTTCGTTTAGAATCTAGAAGACACCCATATTTCACAAAACTAAGGGAGCGTATTTATATAGATAATCATAAAGTGCTAGATCCTCATATGCTTAAAATGATGGACGCGGAAGCACTTGCTATTATCTTTATGACTGATGGAAGTTCTAGTCTTGATACTAGATTTAAAAATCCCCACTGTAAGATTACTTTAGAAACAAAAGGCTTTAGCTATGCAGACAATCTTGCTTTGAGTAAGGCCATCTACACTGCTACTGGTATTAGAACAAATGTACAACGAAGGGGCAAATACTACATGTTGTATGTAAAAACTAAAGACCATAAACTTTTTGTTGATACTGTAAGTCCTTATATGCTCGACAGTTTCTTGTACAAACTCGAACGAATAGCTCCTGCTTTGCAGGATGGTGATATAGTCTGCACTGATACGAAAGTATCAGAGATTGACAGAGATGATCAATCCCTTCTTGAAAAAGAAGAGTAACAATGTGGGCAGTGAAATAATTCTACGTCCTAATCAAGTCTGCAATTTGACAGAAGTTGTTGTAAGGAGCGAGGATACTTTAGCAAATCTTGCAGAAAAAGTAGAGCTTGCTACTATCCTTGGTACAGTACAATCAATGTTGACTAACTTCAGATATCTTGGAAAAAAATGGCAAAAAAACACAGAAGAAGAGCGCTTGCTTGGGGTCAGTCTTACAGGAATAATGGATCATCCTATAATGTCGGGCAATACCCTGCGCGGCAGTTTTGAAAATGGAATGTTCTTAAAAGAAGCGCTTGAGTATCTAAGACAAGTGGCAGTAGATACTAACAAAATATGGGCAGAACAGTTAGAAATAGAACAAAGTGCTGCCATAACTTGTGTTAAACCAAGTGGAACTGTAAGCCAATTAGTTAATAGTTCTAGTGGCATTCATGCCAGGCATTCCAAGTTCTACATCAGAACGGTGAGGGTTGATAAAAAAGATCCTATATATCCTTTTTTGAAGGAGCAAGGGATTCCTGTAGAAGATGCTTTTGGAAAGGAACAAAGCACTGCTGTGTTTAGTTTTCCTGTTGCAAGTCCTGACGACGCCACTACTCGTAATGACATGACTGCTATAGAGCAACTAGAGCTATGGAAGATTTATGCAGAGCATTGGTGTGAACATAAACCTAGTGTTACTATTTCTGTACGAGAGCATGAATGGATGGAGGTAGGTGCGTGGGTATACAGAAACTTTGATATTTGTTCTGGTGTAAGTTTTCTTCCTCATACAGATCATGTGTACAAACAAGCCCCTTATCAGGACATTACCGAAGAGGAGTACAAAGAGTTTGTTAATAAAATTCCTGCAATTGATTGGAGCAAACTTAGTGAGTATGAAACCGAAGACAACACTACAACAGACCACGAGCTTGCCTGTTCTGCGGGAGGCTCCTGCGAAATCCTGTAATATTACATGGCCAGACCTAATATTTCCACCTATAACTTTATGGTCAATGCCTTCTTTTAAGAGACAATGATATGATTAAGTACTTAGCTCTGGTAGTACTGTTGTTACTTCCTATTTCTTTGCAGGGTAGCTACGACAATCCAGGAAATATAATAAAGGGGGAAACGTGGAAAGGAGAAGTAGAGTGCTCCAGAGCTAGGTTTGAGTGCTTTTCGTCCCCTTATTGGGGCATAAGAGCAATTCTACTTAATTTAAAGACATATTACTACATTCATAATCTTAGAACTGTTAGAGGTATTATATCTAGGTGGGCTCCAGAACATGAAAATCCTACAGAAAACTATATTAGATTTGTTTCTGGTTACATGGGTAATAATCCTGACGATACTCTTGAGTTTACTTCTACCTCTATTAGTCAGTTGGTCATGGCTATAATTATTTTTGAAAATGGACAGCTTCTTTATCCTGAGAAATTTATACGCATGGTAATAGAGGCAGTATTTACAGAATTAAAGGAGATAAGATATGCTTCCGTTAGAGCTGATAACCCTTTTGGGCAGCACAGTATTAGGTGGAGTTTTAAAACTATGGGGAATGTCTCAACAAGCTAAGGCAGAGAATAACATTCTTACTTTACAAGCTTTAAATGCTAAAGCAAACATTGCTAAAGAGGCTAGAGAATACAACAATAAAGGATTTCAATGGACTAGAAGATTTATAGCTATAGCCGCCATATCGGCTATTATAGTATGGCCAAAATTTGCCCCATTAATGGACATTCCTGTAGTAGTAGGATGGACAGAATGGAACCCAGGATTCTTATTTATTCCCGGAAAAGAGTCTACTATGTGGCACGTGATGGAAGGACTTGTCATAACTCCGCTAGACACCCACTTAGTAAGTTCCATAGCTGGTCTGTATTTTGGGGCTAGTATAGTAGGAAACAGGACATAAAAAAGAGCCCTCTCTATGAGGGCTTCTTCTTAATTACCAAACAGTTTTGGTATGTCTCCAAATCGCAAAGTTAAAATGAGTATGACTATGGCCATAAACCATTTTACTCCTCGATATACAGTCTTGTAAATATTAAGTTCTTGTTCTATTCTTTCAAGTCTTTTGTTAGTAACTTCCCTACACTTATCCTCTTTCTCCATATGCTTTTTAAGCATAGAAGTTAGATCCTCTACTGCTCGTTTTAAGTACCCAACATCATGTTCTGACATTTTAAATTCCGTAGTAATCATTTGGCCTTGTCCCCATACTGGGTAAGTCGGGAGTCAAGATAATTATTAATCATATCCATACGTTTTGCGCACTTAATACTAGCGGAGCATTTATTAAGCCTGTTTTGTAAAGTAGTGTCCTGTAACTTTATTCTGTTTTTAATTTGCGATATTAATTGTTGTGCGGAGAACCCATTGTCCAAAGATCTGTCAAAAAGCCATCCAGGAAGTTCTTCCCCATTTATCGCTAGCCATGTGGCAGTAGCAACCAAAGTATCCTGAGAATCTTGCGCTGATTTTTCTACTCTAGACACTTCATATACAGCTTTTAGTATAGTTGATTCTTTTATACTTTTGGCGGAAAGATATCTAGCTGTCCAGTCATGCAAATTTCTATTAAGAACTCCTCTTCCTTTCTTTTTGGCATCCCTAAAAATATCGTCTTCGTCACGTTGATAATATTTTTCTACATATCCTTGCATAGATGTAGGCACTATTTCTCTATAAAATCTTTCTGCGTCTTTTGGAGTAGCTGTATCAGTTGCAGCTTTTTTGGCCCATGAGAAGCCAGCAGCAACAGACTTGCCCACATATTCTAGGGCTGGAAGACTAACCAAATCAGTAGGGGCCAGTCCGGGAGCAGCAAGAGTAGTAGTTATGTCTATACCACTAACATAACTAGGAATTCCCCACAGTACCCAGTCTGGATTATTACTTCTCATTAACCTAGAAGTTACTGTCTCTTTTCCCAGCGCTTCCATGAGAGTGTCTGCCTGCTTGATAGAAATTACTCCGTACAGTCCCGAAGCCAATACCATGCCCCCTACAAAAGTAGCAAGTCCTCTAGGATCTCCTGTGCGCTTAGTAGTTTTTACATGTTCTACCATCTGGGCAAGATAATTGTGCTGGAAGGTTTTAAAAAGGCCAAACGGCTTTCCTATAACTCCCAAACCATCTTCTCCAAAGATCAGAGGACCTTCATAATTATTGTACTCTACCATATATTTATCCGCTAAGTATGCAGACTGTCTAGTAGCCTCTGTCTGTGATTTTCCAGACGACCTTAAAAAATGATAAAACATTAAGGTAGCATTTAGGCGGCTATATTGTTCCATTCTGGCAGAGGCATTTCTTAAGGTAATAGTATCTAATGTCTTTTTGGGGATAGACGCCAATCCTTTTTGAAAGAGGCGCTCTCCAGCATACTCAGAAAGAAATTTAGGCTCTATGGTTCTGTTCTGCATAGCATACTTTATTACAGACTTGACTTCCTTAGAGGGAAAAATAAAATCCTTTTGTGCCTTTATTATAGACTCTATTACCTTTCCTTCTACTCCATTAATTTGCAGGTCTACTAATTTGGCAGGTATCATTTGAAAGGGCTGTATGCCTTGAGACGCCATAAACCTCACATTACCAAACAATAACCTGGAATACAAAGTGACAGTATTTACTACTCCCAGAGCATTTTGTACTCCTCTCTCTCCTATATAGTCTCTAGTAATATCTTGTATAGCCTTAGTTATTTTTCCTTGATGTCCTAGAGCATTATCTACATAACGCTGTACAAAATTTACGGCATTTGGATACTTTCTAACGTTAGGATCGAGCATGAGATCAGACATTTCTTTGCGGACTTTTATAGCTTCAGCAGCTTTTATACCACCTTCTACATACATAGCATATCCCTTAAGAAATTCAGTTATGCCCTTTCTTCCTCCTTCTGTACCAGCAAAACCTCCCGCTCCTTGTCTCTGGATGCGGTGCCTGCCAAAGCCTCTTTTAGAAATAACATCTGAAAATAATTTTTGCAGTTTTGCGGCTTCTGGAGTGCTTTTCTCTGCCAACTTAATCGCTTCTGCAAAAGCAGACACAGCAACATCTTCTCCATCGTAGCGCTTTACGGCGGAAGAATTTATGTCATATTTATCTCCTACAGTCTTAGAGAATTTTCTTTGTATGAGCTTGGCTTCTATTACATTAGAGGCAGGATATACATACTCTACATTGCCTGTTTTTTTATTTTTTAAATATACTCTAAAACTTCCTATAAACATATGAGGAAGATAGTTAGGAAGCTCTTTTATTGGCTCTATCTTACCATCTCCGTACCTAGCAACCATGTCATTGTAATGATTAAGGACTGTTTTTGTTCCGTGCAACAGTCCTCTGGCCGCCTTAATTTGCTCAGGGTTTAGCCCGCGAGCGGCTAACATAGAATCTGAAACGTCAGTAGTAACGTGGGGGGTTCTCTCCACCTCAAATAGTACCTTTAATACTTTGTTTGCATCTTTAGTCTTTAACTTTTCTATTGCTGTAAGCGCCCCCCCATCAGTGGACTTAGCAACAGCAGACCTTAGTCCGGTTAGTCCCCACTTAGTTTCTGAGAACTTAGGAAAGTGTAATACCCTGTCTACATTATGTTCTATAGCAACACGGTGTCGAGACATCCTGTCTACCGACCATTTTACTACAGGATGCTCCATAAATTTTCCTGGCTGGAGTCTTCCTGTGACCTCTCTCTGAAAAGGAGTTATATCTTTATACTTTAACTTTCCTTCTGGTGTGACTAAGTCAGCAGACATTTCTCTCATAGGACGTAAATCTTGTCCGTATAGTCTAAGAGAGATCTTATCCACAGTATATAGAGCATCAGCAATGGTACCCAAATAAAATTCGGTATCTTTTTTTGCTTCTGCCAGAGCAGGAAGCAGACCAGAAGGAGTGTTGGGGTCCTCTATGGCTTTATTTATATCTTCTTTTTGTTTTGTAAGTCTGTCAAACTCCTCTACAAGCTTATTCTTTTTGGGAACAAAACTGCGATCAAAGGCCTTTAGTCCTACTTTGCCTTGTCCTCCCATAGCTCCTAAAGTAGCAAACGTGACGCCAGCGGCCACTTTGTCGTCCAGATTACCATCAGTAGTCCCAAAACCAAGAAGTCCTAAAGCAGCAACTCTTTCCGGTATTTTAAGTACGGCAGATGCCTCTACTATCTTACCCATAGCCGCGGCCTTAGCAGATTCTATAGCAATAGTATCTAAGTCTTCGTCTACATTTTCCAAGGCGGCAACAGCAGCGAAGCCTCCGGCAGAGCCGAGAGCTTTTATTCCAGGAATATACTCGGCAACCATAACAGGTGCCATTGCCAGCCCAGCAAGTATCTTATTTTCTAACGTTTTTGGGGGCTCCATTCCCAGAGCTTGAGGAGATGTCTCTTTTGATACACTTCTAAGATAATCTTCTATATTTTGCAGCACAGTATCTTTTGACTCTACTCCTGCGCCAGTAACTTCTACTAACCAGTCATTGAGCCTGTTTATTCCTCCAGGAACATTGGCTAGAAGGTTATAAAACCCAGAAGCAGAAGAATAATAACCGTACTGTATTGCCTTTCCTGCCTTTTCAAAAGTATCAACTAGACTAGCTGTTGTTTTAGGAAGTGACTGCTTGTCTGGTCTATAACTAGGAGTAAATTCTGAAAAGTCGTTGTCCGCAGGAGTAAAGGCAGAGTCTTGTCCGGCTGGAACAAAGTCTTCTCCAGCAACATCTCGCAGAGCCTTGGCACGAGCTACCATGCCTGGCTCTTTTAGTTCGTGGGGCTTCTTTGCAAAAAACTCATCGAGATCAGGGTGCCCAGATGCAAAAGGTGCAGAAGGGTCTACAGCATTACTCATCTAGTAAGCTTCCATTTATTGTACTTTTCTGCATCTATATTATTTTTCTTCATGTCAGCCTCTGTAAGGACGTTCCCGGCTCGTTCCCATTTAAGCGCTCCTACATATACTTTTTCTTCTTGAGGAGACAATTCTATTTTCTTAGAATCAAGATTTGCCTTAAAGGCTTCTGCAAAAGTCGCTATATTTTTAGCGACCTCTGCTATTTCTTCTGGAGTTTTGGCGGTTATTATAGAACGCATAGCTTCTATATTGTTGCTTATTAGAAAAGAAGCGAGCTTCATAGTACTCTCTTCTCCTCGAAAAAACTTCTTCTCTACTGCATCTATCTGGGCTTCCGTAAGCTGTGCTGGATCTTCTACATATTGCTGCATCCATCCGGCCAATAGCTTGTCACTAGAGATTTGTTCTTGAGAAGTTTTAGGATTAAGTATACTATCTCTAACCTTTAGGGAAGACGACTTTCCTGTTTTTTCAAACTCTTTAATACTTTCTGGATCGAAGTAAGGAATAGTTCCCGGAGGCAATATATTGCTATACTCTTTATTGAGGTCTTTGGCCTCTTGTGCAAGCTCTAAGTCCCCGGAAGCTAGTGCAGCAGTACTAATCACTTCGGTAGCCTTTGCTGGATCTGTAGGATATTGTTCAGTAGCAGTACTTACTATTTTTTTACGAATATTTTCTCTGTTTTTCTTGTCTCTGTATATATCCATTTCTTGCAGCAGAGCCTCTCTTTTTAACTGCAAAGAGTCTTTCTGTATGTCCAAGGATCGCCGGCCCTGCTTGACTTTTTCTATATTAAGCAGGGTCTCGCTAGTAGTGGGTCCTGTTCTCCCTCCTCTGACTATAAGCTCTTCTATGCCCATTAGTAATACGTCCCTGGTTCTGTGTTAAGTCTTGGATCTACTGCCCCTTGTGTAGCCGGAGGCATTCCCATACTCAATTGTGCCAAAGTAAGCGCCGTATTAGTGCCTTGCTGCATAGCGTTGGACACGCCTAGTATACCTGCGGCCCTAATATTTCCTATATTCTGCATAATTCCTCCTGCAGATTGTGCGTAGTTCTGAGCAATGTTGCCAGTTTGCACAGCAGCGTTTTGTCCCATAGAGGCCAGGTTCTGAAACTGTCCTACTCTGGCATTATATCCCTGCGTAGCCAGTCCACTACTAAAGGCTACTATATCTCTAAGAGTCCCTCCAGACTGTAAGGTACCTCCGGCAGCAGCACGTTGTGTAAGTCCTCGTAAGCCCTCCTCCCTAGCGAACTGGTATGCAGGATCGGAGGCAAAGGAGCTAGGATCTTTGAGCAGTGCTTGTAGCCCTTCGAGACCTATTCCTCCAGCCTCTCTATAAGGAGCAAGATCTCTTCTAGCAGTACCGTACATTCTCTCCTGCAAAGATAGGGCGCGGCGCTGGCCGCGAGCAGCTTCTTTGGAAGCAAAAAAACTAGCAAGTCCTTGTATTAGTGCGCTCATTGTCTTTTCCTAAAAGCTTGTCGGTAGGAAGTATTATACATGTATGACAACTATCCTGTACGTTTCTTCTGGAAGATCTACTGCACTTCCAGTAATATTAATAAAAGTGATTATAACATCTCCTGTAGAAGACACTCTAGAATTAACAATGCCTATTCCAGAAGTGTGTGAAAGCTTGTTTACAAATACTATATCTTTGCTACTTATATCTGGCAGAGTTATTGTTTCTTCTTGTGTGCTATTAGCAGGAATGGAAGAAGGATTTATAGTGATTTCAAAATAGCTAATGGCGCCTTCTACATCACTATACCACCTATCATCCGGTCCTGATCTAGACACTCTTGGAAGTACTCTTGGCATTATAATTCTCTTCCTGATTGTCTGGCATCTATATATCCAGATATTAACACAGGCTTTATAGGGTCTGTTATACGAACTTCAAACACCCTATCTCTGGCATATCCTAGGCGCCTCCATATAAGACGTCTAGAATATTCTCCTATTTTGCCGACAGGCTTCCAGTATTCATTGCTCCACGTATGTCCATAATCATCGCTCCAACGGAGCATTACTTGTCCATCTACATTGCCGCTTGTGCCATATTCCAACTCTATTTCTACAGCGTTGTAAAATAGGTGTCTTTTATCTGAAAAGAAGTGAGAAGTTCTTCTAACTCTTTCTATAATAGAACCATCTTCTGTATACAGATCTGCATCTAGGTAATATATTTTTCCAGACACATAGTCTCCCATGCACTGCTTTTTATCAAAAAGAGTTCTAGAAGAATATCTAAGTCTTCCTATGTTCCAAGACTCCCACTCAAACCATACGCCCTCAGTATTATCATATACCCAGGTAGCGGCGGCTGTTGGGAAAGTAAGCACGTACCAAGTGTGCCCTTTCCATTGAAGTACAAAGGAGAAGGCATCCTCTAGTGTAGAATACTTAGAGAATTCAGCAGTAACGGCTTTAGTACTTATAATCTTGGGATCGTACCCTCTAGCCTGTACTACTTGGCCCTCTCCATACTCGTTCTTAGAGAGCCATATCATGGTCTGGTCTACCCTAGCAGCACTGTTCTTAGCAGCTATGCCCCATTCGCTGTATCCAGATCCTACAGGAGTGAATACAGGATATCCTCCAGTGTTGCTCCAGATTTCTGTACTAGTTTCTCCGAATAGCCACAATTCTCTATGTGATTTTTCTATAGCTAAAAGTTTATCGGGGTCTCGTTCTGCCGTAGCAAAACTGGTGCCTGTCCAAGAGGTACCATCTCTAAGATCTGACCAAAAGAAACTACCGTTTATATTAAGTCCCTGTGTGTTGTAGGGATCATTTACTACAAAGTAACCTTCTATAAAGATTACTTGGTCTGCGCCATTAGGGAAATCAACATCAGTTATTTCAGAAAAGGTGGCGCCGTCCCAGATGTATCCTTTGACGCCGTCAACTATCATAAGACTGTCTTGTCCTACAGCCATAGAAATAGAAGTTCCAGTGCTGCTAAGTGTTCCTTTTAATACAGATATCCCAGAAGTATCCACTTCATAAAATTCCTGTCCAGACACAACATAAAGCAAATCATTAAAAGTTTCTATTGCTCTTATAGGACCTACCCCGACAGTAGTAAACAAAGAAGATCCTGGAGTGGGATATAATGCGGCAGCATTTCTTCCATTAGGGGACTTTTCTAAATACCAGTTTACTGTCTTTTGTGCATCTACATTAATGCTATCGGAAGTATTAAAAGAGCCTATAATAGGTAATTTCATTTAAGTTTAATTAAAACTCCACAATGATTAAGTCCTGCTCCCTGTTCTTTTTGCGTTATAGCAGATATGTGCTCACAGAAGTAAGATAAGTTTTTATTATGATGTTCTGCTCGCATTATTCCTAGAACAGGATTTAATTGTATTTCAGGATTATCTAAATTAGGGCTGTGTACTGATATTCCAGCACTAAAAGAACATCCAGATAAGAGTACCATTAAAAACACTATTACAATTTTCATTTTATTCAGATAGGCTAAGACTTACTATATAATAAGTAAGATTTCCTCCAGTAGTATTTCTTATTCTGGGAGCGTGTGCCCCAACGCGGACGGAACAAAAAGAGGCAACTACAGGAGCTGCACCATTAAATACAGAATCTATTCTCCACGCTCCATTTAAATAATGCTCTATTACAAGACCAGCAGGAAAAAATAAATTAAAATTTCCTTCTTGTAGAACTCCTGTAGTGGAACTTCCTGCAGTTAAAGTAAATCCTATAGCTGGGTCGTTGTGAGGATGTGTTGGGCGCAGTTTTATAGTGAGTCTATTGTTACTCTGGTCTATTGCTATGTCGCCAAAAGTACTATCTTGATTGAAACAAGAAGCTATGTCGGAAACTCTGTCATTATTAGGGACTGTTGTGTAAGGGCGCAAAATGTCCCCTCCTGACACTGTTGCAGGAGTTACTGCTTTTTCCGCATCCGTTCCAGCATCTACTTCTGCTTGTGTGGCTAGTTCTACTACTCCTTTATTGGTTTCTGAGGCAGCGGTTATTTCTGATATTACTACATCATCATAATAAGTGGTTCCTGCACTAGAAGATCCAGATATTTCTATTTTTGCAAACGTAGCATCATTACCTGGAGTAGCTTGTAATACTTGCTCTGTCCAAGAAGTAGGGGCGGTAGTAGTTACATTATAAATTGTGGAACTGGCAGTAGAAGCCGCCGCTTTGGCAGAGGTGTACCAAAGAATTTTAACCGTTTGTTGTACAGTAGCAGCGGAAGCCTTTAAGGCAAATCTTATTCCAATCTCTTTTCCTGCTTGTACCGCAAAGAAAGCAGAAGTGGCAGTTCCTGCACCAGATGCTCCACCAACAAACTTGAGGCTATTTGCTCCATGGGCCTGTTCTGTGGTACTTATGGAAATAGTGCCGCCAGAAGACACATTAAGATCCCACTCATCAGGAGATCCATCGCTATCTGAGTCTGTTTCAAAGCTACCATTATTTACAAGATTATAATTTCCTTGCAGGGAAGTAGAAGCTACAGTAGTGCCTACATTGTCGCGTTCACTAATAAGTACATCTGAAGATGTCTTAATAACTATCTTATAAAGAGCGTCGTCATCTAACCATATATCAGCTTCTCCCTGAGCATCAAGTACTACAGGATTAGCATTGGCTGTGGTTTTTTCTTGATCAGAATAGGTTGTCTTAAGGGTAGATGTTCCAGCAAGATATGTATATACCTTTCCTCCTGCATTGACCTGAGTACTGTTATCAAGAAAAGATTTAAATTTTGGGTAGTATGCTATAGTAGCAGCCATTAACTTTGTTACCTACGGAAACTAACTGGTTGAAAATAAATTGAAGTGCCTTCTTCTACATCAAAATCTTCTACTGCTTTTAATATTGGCCGTGCCTCAAGATATAGCTGTTTGCGCTCGTCTATACTCAGACCATATTCTGGAGCTAATTCTATAGCAAGTGCATACTTCAAGGCCCTATACCATTCTTGTGGAAACTCAAAGTCATCAGTGGCATTATCTACATCATCAAAAGGCTTCTGATAAAGTATTTCTAAAGTGTACTCTGCTGCTGTGGTGGTGTCTGGCTGCGGCCAGATATGCAGAACTCCATTAGTAAGCTGAGGATCATAATAGTAATTTACTGGTACACTTTCTGTTGTTTTAGGAGTTTGTTCCTTGTATTCATCTTGAGATAATTTAAAGACTTCTACTTCATTTCCTGAAGAATCTTTTCTCATAACCTTAAGGATATTCAATGGCCTATCCATAACTATGTCGCCGGAAGGGCCCAAAGAATACGAATTTTTAGAGGCAACAAGATTTATACTTATGCTCTTCCTTGTCCATAACTGAAGGCCAAGTGTTTGCCACGCTTTGATGAGCATATTTAAAGACTCGGAAGCATCTTCTAGGGCCTCAGCCTCTAGATTTTCTCCATAAGCCTTTACCCCTATGAGTCTCATAGAGGCTTCTATAAGCTTGTTTCTATTTACAGAAAAGTTTGTAGATCCACTTAATGCCATTTATATTTACTCAATTATGTATACATCGAAATATCCCTGTCCCCACTTGTCACTTTCCCGAGGGGTGAGTGTTGTTGCGATTAGGGCTTTCATTCTTTATCTATTTCCTCTTGATTACCATCTTGCACCATACACAGGAATGAATCCTATACTGTTGCCGAACTCATCAAAAACTTCAATATCGTTAGCAGTAGCTCCTGAAGGTGTGTTTATATTAGCCGCATAATTTCCAACGCCAATTCCGCCACCTGCCATTAATTTATTATCAGTTTTCAGCTTACCTATACCTGACCGGTATAAATTTACGTCAGTAGCACCTGCGCCTCCTCCCCACTCTGTCAGGCCGTCTGCCCGAACTCGATAGCGACTTTCAGTATCTGTCCCAACGGCCAATTGTATAAGGTAGGCCAGAGCTGAGATATTTCGGCCGAATACTCCGCTGCTTAGATCAATAACGGAATGATCCCTCGTAGTATTAAGAGCTAAATAAGATTTAACAGTGCCTTCAGGTAGATACTGATTAGCGGGCCAAGTTCCTCCAAGTATTGCTGACAGGTTTGCTGGCCTAAAGTTTATTAGTGTTAAGGATTCTCTACCTGTTGTATTAGTCGTATTTCTGTATAGAACACAATCAGAAACCATGCCAGCCGCATCTGCATAAGTAATATTTTTTAGCACTAGATCCATAGACCTTACCGCAGTGGGCGTATTCGGTATAGTATATGTTACTATAGCTTGGTTACCTGTCCATGCCTGGTTTATTTCAATACGTCCGTTTGATATTTCGACAATGCCTAACTCTGCTGCATCAGCAGTGTTATCTATATGTATCATTCCGTTAGAGTTGCCTGCGGTAAGTACATAGTCATATGTAAATTTGTCTATGATAAATGACGATAAATTTTGGGTGCTCAGGGTAGTGGCGGTTATCATGTATCCGTCAATGTAATCAAAACGTAGATTATCCCAGTGCAGATTTATCCAGCCCGCATTTACTTTAATGGCATCCCCTCTACTATATGTAAATCTAACTCTTGATAATTGGTACTGTTTATCAACTAATGTATCTATTACCAACCAATTTTCTGGTTGAGCTGCAGGAGATTTTGCCCTAAATTCAATACCAAAAATACCTCCGTGAGACGCACCTCCGGGGTACCCAAAGGGTACAGTCAGTGCAACACCCACCCCGTCTGTTCCAGTCCATAATAATCTAGTTCCCGTGGTAGGGCCAGCACCGACCAAAGGGCATGTTTTTAGAGTCAATTCAGTAAAAACAAAATCTCCGTCAGGAAAACGTATTTCTGGCCCTGTTTGTCCGTTAGGTGACGCGGTTACAAATGCCTGCATAGAGTCTATGCAATTTTGTATTGCAACTGTATCGTCAGTTACTCCATCCCCCACAGCGCCATACCGACGGACATCTCCATATTCATACTGATAATTAACAACTCCAACTTCTCCGCTTTTAAGCGGGTAGTATTGCACTGATGCACTTGTTACATCTGCTGCTGGGCCAAGCTGTACCGAAGCAAGAGCCGCAGTTAACATGCCACTAGACAGCTCCACAGTGATAGTCGTCCCTGACACATCAGTAATGACGCCATAGGCGCCTTCCGAGGTCTTTACACGACGACCGACGTGAAAGTTTGAGGCATCAGAAACAGTGAAGGTTGTAGCAGAGGCATAGGTAGCAGTAGTCTGTGTGTGCCAATCAGGTATAGGAGACACACCATTTCCAAGATCGTCCAATTCTTGAAAATTGTTGTCTAGTTCTGTGGCTGAGAGAGGAGAGCCCTTAACAAGGCGCTTAGTGGTAGTAATTGTCATTTAAGAGCATTCCGCATCTGTAAGTTGCACATAAAAATTCTCTGTTATGTTTGGATCAAAATATCGACACACTGTTACTTCCGTATCGGCAGCCTCAGGACGTGTCCATGGAACAGATTGATCGTCTGGCCGGCCTCTTATAAAGTCTGATGGGTGCCTTTCTTCATAATCTTTTTTGCAGACCTGTAGTCCGTCCCAACGTTCTCGTAATTGTCCTGATTTAAACTTTCTTCCGCAAATATCGCAGAGTGCATTCCATTCGCCCTTCTTGTAGTATGTCCTGCTCATATAGAATTCCTGTATCTATGCATAACTCTTCTAACAAGTAAAGATGCCAAAGAAGAACCAGAACCTCTACCTCCTTTAGCAGGACTCTTTATAGTGGCAGAAGTACATATAAGAGTTCCTGTTCCCTGTACTCCTCTAGACCCCGTTCCAGATAAAATAGCAGAACCTGCAACTAATGTACCAGTACCATTTATAGGAGTAGTGCCCGAGCCTTGTATAGTAGCAGAAGCAGACAGCAGATCTCCTGTGCCAATTATGTTTCTAGCTCCTGTTCCTTGTACAGTGGCAGCAGAACTTGTCAGGCCAGCAGTACCAGTAATACTTCTCGTACCCACTCCAGTTAAAGTAGCCTGACTAGAACTTAGTGATGCACTGCCTGTTATAGAACGTATACCAGAACCTTGTAAAGTAGCGTTATCGGACAGTAGTACCCCCGTTCCAGATACTAGACTTCCTACACTGCCAGTACCTTGTATTGTAGCAGAGGAACAGAGAAGGCTACCGGAACCTACTATGCTGCGGACACCAGTTCCTTGTAAAGAAGCAGAAGAGGCAACTAAAGATCCAGTTCCTTGAATACCAGAACCAACAGTACCTGATCCAGATATTGTAGCTGTTGCTGAGGATAAAGCGCCCGTACCTACTTCCTTTCTAGTACCTGTTCCTGAAATACTTGCAGAAAACGAGTTTAATGCTCCTGTTCCAGAACGACCAATAGTTCCAGTACCTGAAAGAGTCACTGTGTCTGCTGCAAGTGAGCCGGAACCTGATACACCACTTGGAGGTGGCGCAGAGGCGTAAGGCCCGCCTAGTGGGAATTTACCGAGCTCTGCCCAGCCTGCACCAGGCATTTTAGATTGCCCCTAGCTTAGCTATTGCACTGTCTGCGACGGTAGCTGCACGTCGCCATTCACCGGATGTGAGCGCACTAATCTCAGTTATCGCAGGCCTTGCAGTATCCTCGATTGCAAGCATAACCACTAGCCACCTGTCACGCATACCTAGAATGAAATTAGCTGCGTCCGACACAGATGGTAAATTACTCGCATGCTGCTCACTTACCACGAACTCATAGCCAGACGTGTCTGTTAATTCAGTTCCCCCACTAGCGGCTACTGCAGCCAAATAAT
>Ga0256839_1001009_pt1 | contig 35373 bp, 35 predicted proteins | sample 354166metaG_FD_185968 | JGI IMG/M metagenome (GOLD analysis project Ga0256839, IMG submission 185968) | Hydrothermal vent microbial communities from Mid Atlantic Ridge, Atlantic Ocean - 354-166 | ecosystem: Environmental > Aquatic > Marine > Hydrothermal vents | place: Atlantic Ocean: Mid...
AACGGGCACTTCGGCATAGGTGTAGTGGCCGCCCACCATCAGAATGATGCTGTGGATGAGAATCAGCCAGTAAGCCAGCGACGTCAGACGGAAACGTTTCCATGTGAACGCAAGCACCACAAAGCCAATCAATGCCGGCGCCACTTCGAGCAGCCAGGTGAGCTGATCCTTCGGGTTGATGCCCGACCAGACGAGGACGGCGAGGAAAATGCCAAGCCACAACGCTACCATTGGGAACACCTGTCGATCGGGCACGGGCGACAATCAGTCTGCGAGCACGAAAGTGACTTTCAGCCGGACACGATACTCTGTGATCTTGCCATTCTTGCCGCATTTGACGGTGTGATCGCTGACCCAGGCACCCTTGACGTTTTTCAGCGTTTTGTTGGCGCGCTTCATGCCTGACTTGACGGCATCATCGAAGCTCTTCTCGGATGAGGCGATGATTTCAGTGACTCTTGCTACGGACATGGTGGTACTCCTTCGGTTGCTATTGGCCTGATGTTCTCAGGTTAAAAAGAGGGTGTCGTAGAACGACACCCTCGCGCGGCACAAGGAAGTGCCGCCAGATTCAACGGCGACAAAGTTCTTGAATCTGTGAGGAAAGGAAAAATCTCACTTTTTCCTTTCCGTGTGTCGCAAAGCCCTGGATGGGCTTTTGCGACACTCTCAAAAATATCCGGGGCCGCTGACCTCTTCCTGCGCTGGTAGGTCGGGGACGGGTGCATCGGGCCTGTTGGTATTGGCGGTGGATGGAGCCTCATTGCCTGACGCACCACAGTATTGCTCGCGCACCTTCAGCGCTTCCGGCATCCACTGCTCAAAATTGCGAATACGGGTTTCGGGGCTGGGATGGGTCGAAGAGAACTCGGCGACATTACCGCTGCCCGCCTCCTGCATGCGCTGCCACAGCTTGGGCGCTTCGCGCGGATCGAAGCAGGCGCGCGCCATGTAGATCAGGCCGATATAGTCGGCCTCGGACTCGTGCTTGCGTGAAAATGGCAGCAAAATACCATATTGTCCACCCGCGCCCATGGCACCCATGACGGCGCGGCGGGTGCCGAAGTCCATATCTCCCAAGGCCACGCTGGCCGCCATCGAACCGAACTGCACCAGCTTCTGGTAAGCCATCCGCTCCGCACCATGACGGGCGATGGCATGGGCGATTTCGTGGCCCATGATGGCGGCAACGCCATCGGCATTCTGCGCGATCGGCAGAATCCCCGTATAGAAGGCGACCTTGCCGCCCGGCAACGCAAAGGCATTGATCTGGTCAGCATCGATGAGGTTGAACTCCCAATCGAAACCAGGATCTTCTTCGGCCGCCGCTTCGGCGATACGCCGGCCGACATCACGAAGCACATCCAGATTGTGCCCTGACCTCACAAGCCGCGACTGACGCTCGATCTCGGCCCAGGATTGCAACCCCAGGGCCATTTCCTGCTGGCGGTCGATATCCACCAACTGCGAGCGCCCGGTAATCGGCACCGTCTCCTGGTGACCGAAATAGTAGAATGCAAAATATCCGGCAAACAGCAGAACCGGAATCCAGCGCAGGCTGAATCCACTACGGCGGCGGCGCCCCCAGTTGCGACGGGGGAACTGATGACTGGAATAACGCATGGGTGACAACTCGATCGCAAACAGGTGATATGTGACGGATTCTACAAGTATAACTACGCTGCCGATGGTTTTTCTCCCGTGTACCTTGTGTGGAGCACCGCGCTAGAATGCCAACCACGATGAGGAGAGACCATCAGCGCCATAAGGCGGCGACTCCCCCCGCCATCCCATCAACACAAGCCATTGAAACGACAGCACTTAACCCGGACGCTAGCGCACAGACTCGGCTGGCGACCGATCCACCAAGATCTCCATACGAGGATGAAAACAGATGTTTTCGGGAACGTTATTTATTATTTCAGCGCCATCCGGCGCCGGAAAAACCAGCCTGCTGCAAGCCTTGATGACGCGTGTGAGCAACCTGGAAATGTCGATATCACACACCACGCGCGCACCCCGGCCCGGCGAAAAGGATGGCGTCGACTACCACTATGTCACGCCGCAACAGTTCGACGAACTGGTTGCCAAAGGCGCATTCATCGAGCATGCGACCGTGTTCGACAATCAGTATGGCAGCCTGCGCTCACTGGTGGAGCAACGCCTCCAGGCCGGCAACGATGTGGTCATGGACATGGACTGGCAAGGTGCAAGGCAGGTGCGCGAGGCGATGCCGGATGTGGTGACGATCTTCATTCTGCCCCCTTCCCTGTCAGCACTTCAGGAGCGTCTCACCTCACGCGGGCAGGACAGCGAAGAAGTGATTGCGCGGCGCATGCGCGAAGCGCAGGCAGAAATCTCGCACTACGATGAATACGACTACATCGTCGTCAACGACCAGTTCGATGCCGCAGCCGATGAGCTGGAATGGGTCGTGCGCGCCAGCCGCCTGCGCCTGGGACCACAAAGCGTGCGATATGCCGCGGTAATCGACGCACTATTGGATTAAAGCGGCCAATGCCCATACAATCGGAGGATTATCCGTTTTATCGCTTAGTTTTGTGGAGCAATCATGGCCCGAGTTACCGTAGAAGACTGCATGGAGCAGATCACCAACCGTTTTGACCTGGTGCTGGCCGCAGCGCGTCGCGCACGTCAGATCTATGCCGGCGCACAACCCACCGTCGAAGAAGAAAATGACAAGCCCACGGTAGTGGCACTGCGCGAAATCGCCGAAGGCAATGTCGGCCTGGAAGTGCTCGATCAGCCAGACGAGCTGTCACGCTCAGACGCCGACATGATCTCGTTCTAGGCGAACGCCGCGAAGCACCCAGCAGCGCCGCCGCTCATGTCCTCTGAACACTCCGACCCGGCCCCGGAAGAGCCCGTCCCATCACTGCGGCACGCACCGGAACCGGAACGTTTCCTGGTCAGCGATCTGTGTTCAATTCTGGAGACCTATCTCGAACCCGAGGAGGTCAAGACGATCTACCGCGCCTATCTTCTCGGCGCGGATGCCCACGACGGCCAGCTACGCGCCAGCGGTGAGGCCTATATCTATCATCCCCTCGCGGTGGCGCGCATTCTTGCCGAAATGCACATGGATGCAGACAGCATCGCCGCCGCGATCCTGCACGATGTCATCGAAGACACCCCCGTAGAGCGCGACGCCATCAGCGAGCAGTTTGGCGAAGACGTTGCCATGCTGGTCGATGGCGTCAGCAAGCTTACCCATCTCAAATTCGACTCCCGCGAGGAAGCCCAGGCCGCCAGCTTCCGCAAGATGATGCTGGCGATGGCCAGCGATCTGCGCGTCATTCTGGTGAAGCTCGCCGACCGCCTGCACAACATGCGTACCGTGATGGCGCTGCGCCCGGAAAAGCGGCGACGCATCGCGCGCGAAACACTCGAAGTCTACGCCCCGATTGCCCAGCGTCTGGGCATGAGCGCCATCCGCCGCGAGCTGGAGCAACTGGGATTCGAGGCGCTCTACCCGATGCGCTACCGCGTCCTCGAAGCCTCGGTGCAAAAAATCAAAGGAATGCGCAAAGAACTGATGCGCAAGGTGGAAGGCTCTATCGTTCGCCGGCTGGAGGAATACGACATCCAGGCCCGCGTCTACGGGCGCGAGAAAAACCTGTGGAGCATCTACCGCAAGATGCGCGACAAACACCTGTCGTTCAGCGAGGTGTTCGATGTATTCGCCATTCGCATCGTCGTCGAAAACAAGGACACCTGCTACCGCGTGCTGGGCGCGATGCACACCCTCTACAAACCGAAACCGGGACGCTTCAAGGACTATATCGCCATTCCAAAGGCCAACGGCTATCAGTCACTGCATACGGTACTGTTCGGCCCCCACGGCATCCCCATCGAAGTCCAGATCCGCACTATCGCGATGGATCAGGTCGCTGAAACCGGTATCGCCGCACACTGGCATTACAAGAGTGGCGACGAACATAGCACCGCCGCGCAGCGCCGCGCTCACGAATGGCTGCGCACCGTCATGGACCTACAACACAACACCGGCAATGCGCTGGAGTTCATGGAGAACGTCAAGGTCGACCTGTTTCCTGACGAGGTCTATGTGTTCACGCCACGCGGTGAAATCATGGAGTTGCCACGTGGCGCTACCGGACTCGACTTTGCCTATGCGGTACACACCGACATCGGTAATTCCTGCGTCGCCATCAAGATCGATCGCCACCTCGCCCCACTGAGTACGCCACTGCAGAGCGGGCAGACCGTGGAAGTCATCACCGCGCCCAATGCCCGCCCGCGCTCAGCCTGGCTCAACTACGTGATCACCGCCAAGGCGCGGCACAACATTCGCAGCTTTCTGAAAAGTGTGCGCCGTCAGGAGGCTGTGGAACAAGGGCGTCTGCTGCTGGAAAACGCGCTGGCACAAAGAGGCTACCACCAGCACGAGCTGCCAAAGAGCCTGCCAGCACTGCTCGAAACACTGAATTGCAAAGACGAGGATGACCTCTTTTTCGACATCGGCACGGGTGAACGGCTGCCAGCAGTGATCGCCGCCAAGCTCGTCGCAGGCACCCAGCAGGGCGAGCAAGGTGAAAGCGAACCACCACTGATCATCCAGGGTGCCGAAGGCATGGTGCTCAGTTTCGCCAACTGCTGCACGCCCATTCCCGGCGACCCCATCGTCGGCACGATGACGGCTGGCAAGGGCATCGTGATCCACCGCGGGGAATGCGCCAATGTACGTCGCGTCAGTGATAGCGGGCGGGTTGTTTCCGTTGAGTGGGCAGCGGAGCTGGATGATGAATTCCCGGCGGGTATTCGCCTCGTTACCCGTAATGAACGCGGCGTCCTCGCCCGCATCGCATCGACCATTTCATCACAGGGCGCCAATATCTCCGGGGTCACGATCAGCGACGAGGACAGCATGGCCTCGACGATCCACATGGTGGTCGACGTCCGCAACCGCAAGCACCTCGCCGATATCCTGCGCCGCCTGCGCCATATCCCGGAAGTCGTAAAATTGATGCGGGTACTGGCTTAATAATCCGTGACTGCTGAATAGTTACAACAATCCAGAGGAAGACAATGACACGCGAGATCATCAAGACTGACAACGCACCACAAGCCATCGGTACCTACTCCCAAGCGGTCAAGGTAGGCAACACCGTCTACCTTTCCGGACAGATCCCGCTGGTTCCGGAGACGATGGAAATGGTCGAAGGCAGTATCGAAGCCCAGATTCGCCGCGTATTCGACAACCTGAGCGCAGTCGCCGCAGCAGCGGGCGGATCACTGGCCGATGTCGTCAAGCTGAACGTCTTTCTCACCGACCTGGCACACTTCCCCGTCGTCAATGAAGTGATGTCTGGCTACTTTTCCGAACCCTACCCCGCACGCGCTGCCATCGGCGTTGCTCAACTGCCAAAGGATGCGGCGGTCGAAATGGATGCGGTGATGGAGCTAGGGCAATAACAGCAACGACGGCAACATGCCGTTGGCGTGCAATGCGCCAGCAAGCAAAACCAGCGCGACAGCGAGGATAAAACCCAACACATCACCCACTTCGCGGCGGAAGGTGCGCGGATTCACCTGCCAGGTTTCCGGCTCATGCAGCAGCTTGAGATTGGGCCAGAACCTTGGCGTGGTGCGTAGATAGTCGTCGAACACGCCGCCAAACTCGCGCTGCAGGAAAGACTCTTCGTGACGGATGACATACGGATAGAAGAGCAGAAACAGCACCGCGGTACCCAGGCCGATCGTCAGGCTCTGGGTCGCCATGCCGATACCCGTGAAACCCAGAAAAGAGAAGAAATATAGCGGATTGCGCGTCATCGAATAGGGGCCGGAGCGAATCAGCTGCTGGTTTTTGTAGCCTGCGATATACAGGCTGCACCACAAGCGTCCGGCAACAGCAACGCCCACCAGCAGCAAACCAATAAACGCCAGCAATGCGCCCGGCAAGGTACCGGCAAGGCGGCTGCTGGTGAACAGCACCAGCGCGATAAACGCTGCGCCGACAAAGCGTGAAATCCATATCCGGTAAGTGGCAATCAAAGCGTCCATCGAAGGTTCCCTGCTGTGGCGCGAACAAAAACGTCGAAGGGCGCGATTATCGCGGAAATACGGGGGATAGCCAACAGAATGCACCAGGAAAACGGCGATACCTTACTGCGGCCTGGCTTCATAGGGGCTGCCCCCCATCTCCCCCAGCAAACAGGAGATACCTGGCGAGGGGAAAATCAAGCGTGATGATCCCGATTCAAGTGCCGGATATGCCACTGGTACCAGTGCAGCGCCATCCAGGTGCGATGGGGGAATTGACGCAGAATCGACGGCTGATGCCAAATCCGTTGCAGCCACCAGGCCAGCACCGCGAACCAGTCACGCGGATGCCCCAGATAGTAGGGCTGTACGGCGCGATGACTGAACGGCAAGCCACCTCTTTTTGCGGCTGCTACACGGGGGCATCCCAGCGGTTCATTGCCGAAGTCGGTTTGCCCGGGACTGACGACCAGTAACGGCTGGTACAGACTGGCCAGCTTCCGACCATTGTCGAGCAGGCGCTGGGAAAACCTCGCCTCGCCTTCACTGATCGCCTCGACAGTCGCCGTGGCATGGATACCAGGAAAGTCATCCATCATCGGGCGCACATCAGCAACGCGGGTCACCGTTCCAAACCCTTGCAGATGGGGCCCCAACTCGGCGTCTGGCGATTCCGGTAGCCAGATGGTACTGGCGACGCCCCCGATACTGACATCCTGCTGCATGCGGCTCAGCCGCCGCCTGTACCAGCCATCCTCCAGCGGCCCGGTGGCGCTGCGGTTGTTGAAGAACACGACATCAGTGTCTTCAGCCTCGGGCAGCAGGTTGCGCAAATTGAGATACAGCCCTCGCCAGTCACGCCCGGGCTTGTCGAAGAATTCGATTTTGCGCACCTTGTATTTGGGGTTACGCTCAAGCACCTTCACCAGCGACTGAAACGCGATCTCGTCAGATTCGCTCTTCGGCCTGGCCTCATTGACCGCGATATAGACTTCGACCAAATCAACCCCCGGATCATGTCGCGCATAGTGGCGGAAATTGACCAGATCCCGCGTGTAACGTGAATTCTCGTTTGCCGTCGCATAAGAAAAGAAATATCGAACCGATGCCATCCCTGTCTCCTCCTAACCGTCCAAATCCCAGCAATAAACTAGAACCGTTTCCGCCAGCCGAAAAGAGGGCAGGACGCCGACCTGCGAACTCGATCACAGCCTGGTTTGAGAATGTCGCCGAAATGTGAATCCTGAACAGATGGCGGAAAACGAGCAGACAAGCGGTGGCGCGACAATTGTGACTCAACCAGCATATCGCGCAGAGGGGCTTGACGCGGCGGGCAGCCAGGACTATTTTGGGAATATATTCCCAATTATGATTTTCAAGGCAACCAACATGAACCGCGCTTTCCTGCTCGCAGTCTTCACTTTCACGACACTCAGCCTGGCCGGTTGCCAACTGGACGACAGCAATGACAGTTCGACTGGCACGCCACCAGAAACACGCATCGCCGGCAAGCTGGTGAAAACGGATCAGGAAGGCCTGACTGCCTGGTTCCGCGAGGCACTGGCAGCGAACACTGACGGCAGCGCGAATACGGATCTTATGCTGGCTGGGGAAGCTGTCGCGGCTGCCGACAGCAGCGGTGCCGAACGCCAGGTCTCCACCACCAACCTGCAGGAAGCGGGGGTCGATGAGGCCGACCTGCTGAAAACAGCCAGCGATGGCAGCGTGCTCTACGCACTCTACTCACGTAGCAGCCCCTATCTGCCGGGGCCAATCCCCGTCGATAGTGGCAAGGGTCTGCCCGACAGCGGTCGCACTGACGCGGGCATCCGGGTCATGGCCGTGAACAACGATGGCAGTCTGGACGAGCTGACGACAATCCCCAGTGCGGAAAACGGCCTGCAGCAAAAGGGGCTGTATCTGGTCGAATCGCGCCAGCGCCTGCTGGCGATCGACGAGTCGGGCGGGTATGTCTATACCAACTGGTTCCGCCCCTGGTATTTCACTCGGCAGCAGACTGGGCTGCGTTTTATCGACATTGCTGATCCAGCCAGTACCAATGTCGTTCGCAATATGACCTTCGACGGCGCACTCGTCGCCAGCCGGCGCGTGGGCGATGTGATCTATCTGGTGCTGCGTCACTATCCCGACTTTCCGGTGGTTGCAGACAGCACCGACGAGCGCAGCCAGCTCAGCACAATCTCTGCCGCGACACTGCTGCCGCACTACCGTATCGATGGCGTCGACCAAGGACTATTGGTGGCACCGGATGCCTGCTATCTCAACAGCGACGCCGCCACCAAAACGGCTGATATCGTCTCGATCGTCGCCGTTGATCTTTCTTCAGACCAGGGCAACATCCAGAGCCGCTGCTACGTCGGCGCCAGCGAGGCGGTCTATGCTTCGACCAAAGCGCTGTATCTGGCATCAACCCGCTACGCCTACCAGTTTGCCGGTGACAGCGTCGTCTATGATCCCGCCGTGACCACCGACATTCACAAGTTCACCTTCAATGGCATGGATATCGCCTACCGCGGCTCCGCCGAGGTCAAGGGGCACCTTGGCTGGAAGCAGGATCAGAAGTCCTTCCGCTTCAGCGAGTCAGCGGACGGCTATCTGCGGGTACTCACCTACAACGAACCCCGGCAGCGCTTCATCCGACCGGTTGATGATGGCATCGTGATAGACGAAACCACCGCAGGCAACGACCAGCAGACATCCACAACTGCGCCCGACAGTTCTCCCGTACAGCTCACCATTCTTAAGGAATCCGCTACCCGCGACGCACTGGATGTGGTTTCGACCCTGCCAAATGCCCAACGCCCTGAGCACCTCGGGCGACCAGGCGAGCAGCTCTACGGCACCCGCTATATTGGCGACCGGGCCTATCTGATCACCTTCCGCGTCACCGACCCGCTTTACGTGGTTGACCTGTCCAACCCTTCGGACCCTTATATTGCTGGCGAGCTGAAGATCAGTGGTTATTCCGACTACCTCCACCCAATTACCGAGAACCTGCTGCTGGGTATCGGCAAGGAAGCCGTTCCGGCAGCGGCGACCTTCCCCGGCGATATTGCTGGCGCCTGGTATCAGGGCATCAAACTATCGTTGATCGATGTTTCCGACCCAACCACCCCCCGGGAAGTGGAAACAGTAGAAATCGGCAAGCGCGGCAGTCAAAGTATCGCGCTGCAGGAACACCACGCCATCACCACCCTGAAAGTGGGTGACACATTGCGCGTCACACTCCCGATTGAGCGTCATGACACGCCATCACAATACGGCGATCCGACGGCGCCAAACTATTATTGGGACTACAGCCACACTGCCCTCTATCGCTTCGACATCGACATCCCCAGCCAGCAGATCGATACCACGCTGCCCCCGCTGGTGGTTGCCGATCGCAGCACGACCGATATCGCCCGCAGCACCTGGCACGATCGCAGCGCGCTGATTGGCGAGCATGTCCACTATCTGCACGATGGGCGGTTCTGGTCACAACAGTGGCATAGAGGCGGCATCACCGGCCCGCAATAGATCGCAGCGGGCAGCCAGTTGCAATCTCCCTGACCGGCATGGATGATACCCGCTTTCCAATTGGGGTATCGCCATGCCAACGACCTTCTGCCCACTCCCACTGCGAAAAACCAAGATCGTCGCCACCATCGGCCCGGCCTGCGATTCCCCCGAAAAGCTGGCGGAAATGCTTCGCGCCGGGATGAATGTCGCGCGTCTCAACCTCTCCCACGGGACTTTCGAGGGACACCACCTGATGATCAGCCGGATTCGCGATGTGGCGGCGAATCTGGGATATCACGTTGCGATCATGATCGACACCCGCGGCGTCGAAATCCGTACCGGGCTGCTCAAAAACGGCAAGGTCGAACTCGAACGCGGGGCCGAATTTACGTTGTACAGCGACGACAGGCCGGGGGATGAGCATGGGGTCTCGATGACCTACGCCAATCTGCCACAGGAGGTGAAGATCGGGGCGCCCATCCTGCTCGACGACGGCGCCATCGAACTTCAGGTGACCGAGGCTTCAAGTAACGAAATTCGCTGCGAAGTCGTCCACGGCGGCCTGTTGGGGGAACGTAAAAGCATCAACCTGCCAGACACGCGGCTGAAACTGGCGACCGCCAACCCCGAAAGCCGCGACGACGTAAAGAAAGAACTGGATTTCGCCTCGGAAAACGATATCGACTATATCGCCGCCTCGTTCGTGCAGTCGGCCGATGACGTCCGCACGATGCGCGAGATTTTGCGCGAAAACGCACAAGATATTCCCATTATCGCCAAAATCGAAAACAAGGCGGGCATCGACAATCTGGCCGAAATCGTTAAGGTGGCCGATGGCGTCATGGTGGCGCGTGGCGATCTCGGTGTCGAGCTGCCGTTTGGCGAAGTCCCCGAAGCACAAAAGCGGATGATCCGCACCACCGTCACGAACGGCAAGCCGGTGATCACCGCCACGCAAATGTTGGCGTCGATGGAGAACAATCCCAAACCCACCCGCGCCGAGGCCAGCGACGTGGCCAACGCCATTCTCGATGGCTCATCAGCCATCATGCTGTCGGGCGAAACCGCTACCGGGAAATACCCGGTCGAAGCAGTGCGCACAATGAGCGACCTGGCACTACGCACCGAGTCCTACCTCGGCGAATTCGGCTATCTACAAAAAATCCTGCCGAACCCGTCGAACGTCGTCACCGAAGCCGTCAGCCAGGCTGTGGTCACCATGGTCAAACAGCTCGACGCCGCCGCCGTCTTCAGCCTGACCAACACCGGCTTCACCTCACGCCTGATTTCCCGGCATCGCCCTGAATGCCCAATCTTCGCCATCACCGGCAGCGTCACCGTCGCCCGGCGGTTGTCGATGAACTGGGGCATTACCGCCCTGCTTTGCGAACCCGGTATATCCGACCAGGAACGCATCGCCTATGGCGTCGAACAAGCAAGAAAACTCGGCTTCGTCGAATCCGGCGACGTCATCGTCGCCACCTGGGGCTACAAACACAGCACCGGCGGCACCGACATGATTCGCGTATTGAAGGTGGATTGACTTGCCTGGAGATCATGGATGAGTGAGGGCACCACCTGGGTACTCAACAAATCCTCGGCAACTGCTCCCCTACCAGCATATCCAGCACCCTGTCACCACCAAACCCGGTCGCCAGAATCACCCGCCCCGCAGGCTGCGCCTGCACCTCGCCGATAATGGCTGCTTCCTGCCCAGCGGGGTGCGCCTGCATGGTTTGCAGCACGGCATCGGCGGCATCGGCCGGTACCACCGCAAGCAATTTACCCTCGTTGGCGAGATAGAGCGGATCGAGGCCGAGAATTTCGCAGATACCGCGCACTTCGTCCCGCACGGGTATTTTGCCTTGCTCGATGCGAATGGCGACATCACTGCTGCTGGCGAATTCATTGAGCACAGTTGCCACGCCACCGCGCGTCGCATCGCGCATGCAATGAATATCCTGACAGGTATCCAGCATCGCGGCGATCAGCCCATTGAGCGGTTGGCAATCGGTTTCGATAGTGGATTCCAACGCCAATTCGCCACGTGCATCGACGATGGCAGCACCATGGTCACCCACATAGCCATTGATAATGACAGCATCACCCGGCATGGCGCGATTGGCAACAATATTCACGGTTTGGGGAATCACGCCAACACCAGCAGTATTGATAAACAATTTATCCGCAGCGCCCCGATGCACGACCTTGGTATCACCGGTGACAATACGGACACCAGCTGCGTCAGCAGTAGCTTTCATCGAGGCGACGATGCGCATCAGCTCGTCGATCGAAAATCCCTCTTCCAGGATCATGCCGCAACTGAGATACAGCGGCTTCGCCCCGCCCACCGCCAGGTCATTGACCGTACCGGTCACTGCCAGCTTGCCAATATCCCCGCCGGGGAAAAACAGCGGATCGACAACATAGGAATCGGTGGTCATCGCGAGGCGATCGCCGTGCTCACATAACGCAGTCAAATCGAAACGCGCCTGATCCTCCAGCAATGCCAGTTCGGGACTGTCGAAACCACCAACAAAGATTTCGTCGATTAGATCGCGCATGGCCTTGCCACCCGAACCGTGAGCCAATGTGATGGTTTTTCCTTTGAACTTGCTCATGCGGTTTTCTTGATATAGCCGTTGTTGAAATAGGCAGCACAAGCGCCTTCGGAAGAAACCATCAATGCGCCCATTGGGTTTTCCGGATTGCATTTACTGCCGAATATCTTGCAGTCCCAGGGCTTGATGACACCTTTGACGACTTCGCCACACTGGCAGGATTTCGGGTCTGCTATTTTCAGATTTTCGACCGGGAATTTTCGCTCGGCATCATAGTCGGCAAATGCTTTTTTCATTCGGACGCCGGAGTGGTCGATCGAACCCAGCCCGCGCCATTCGAAAAATTCACGAATCTCGAATACCTGGCTTATTGCTTCCAATGCAGCGGTATTCCCGGCCTTCGGCACAATTCTCGTGTACTGGTTCTCCACTTCGCAGCGTGCTTCATCGAACTGTTTCAGCAACATCCAGATCGATTGCAGAATGTCCAGTGGTTCAAAACCGGTGATGACGAGCGGACGGTGATAGTCTTTGGTAATAAACTGAAAAGGCCCTTCGCCAATCACCATCGACACATGCCCCGGCGCGAGAAATCCATCGATCATCATATCGGGTGAGTCGAGCACCGCCTTGATGGTTGGCACCGTGGTGATGTGGTTGCAGAAAAGCGAGAAATTCCGAATGCCTTCGCGTTTGGCCTGAAGCACCGTGAGCGCCGTACTCGGCATCGTCGTCTCGAAGCCCAGCCCGAAAAAAATCACCTCACGATCAGAATGCTGTCGCGCCAGATTCAGTGCATCCATCGGTGAATAGACCATGCGAACGTCAGCGCCATCTGCCTTGGCCTGCAACAGGCTTTTGCGCGAACCGGGTACACGCATGGCATCACCAAAAGTAGTAAAGATCACCTCTGGGCGTTCGGCCAGCGCGACGCAATCATCCACCCGCCCCATCGGCAGCACACAGACCGGGCAGCCGGGGCCATGCACCATCTCGATACTATCCGGCAACATCTGCTCGATACCGTAGCGGAAAATGGTGTGGGTGTGGCCACCGCAGAACTCCATCAATTGCAGCGGCCGCGTTCTCCCTTTTTCCAGATGCGCGGCGATATCGTGTATTTCGCGGGTCAGCGATTGTGCTTTTTCCGTATCCCGGAATTCATCAACAAATTTCATCATATTCTCCTATACAAGCCTTGCCCCCCGTCTTTCCGCATGGACGCCAAAATCCAATGCCAGCGAGGGCTTCCAGCAGCGCTGGCATACATCCCTGTAACCTGGACCCCCGCTTCCCTGCGAGGATGACGGGACTACAGCGATATCCCTGCCAGTAAGCACGAATCGAACGCCGCCGAGAGCTTCTTCACTACTGACTAACCCGTTGCGTCATTCTATTTCCCTCTGCTATCGGCCAGTAGCGTATGCACCAGATCCCATAAAATGTGGTAACAGGCCACGTGCACTTCCTGCACGCGGTGAATGGAATCACTTTCCACCACCAGACAATGATCGACCAGACCACTGGATTTCATCTCTCCACCATTACCACCTGCAAGGCCCAGCGTCGTGATGCCCAACTCTTTTGCCTTGGCAAAGGCAGCGAGGATATTGTCGGAATTACCGCTGGTGGAAAAACCGATCAACCCATCGCCTTTTTTTCCATGTGCCGTCAACTGACGCACGAAAACATGCCCATAGCCAATATCGTTGGCGACAGCGGAAACAAATGCGCTGTCGGCCAGCAGATTCATTGCGGGCAATGCCGGGCGCCCTGTGGTCACAGGGTGTTGAAATTCCACCGCGAAATGCGCCGCATCACAGGATGAACCACCATTGCCGATGGAAAACATTTTTCCACCTTGCTGGTAAACACTGGCAATGGCTCGGGCCGCTTGCAATAGTGCCGAGGCATTGGCAGCAAAGAAGCGTTTTTTTGCCGCGATGCTCTCGGCAGATTTACGTTCGATGGACGTCAGCAATGCAGCCGTCTCTTGCTCCGCGTCCTTCGCCGTACCGGAGAGAAATGGATACAGGGCATCGAGCCGGGCATTGTTGTCGTCATCGGCACTCATGCACCGGCACCCTCGCGCATCGCCGACAACTCTTCCTGCACCTCACCAAGCTCTTCGAGGATGCGCAATGTTCTGGCGGCTTCCTCTTCATCGATTCGACTCATCGCAAAGCCGACATGCACCAGTACCCAGTCACCCACACAGGCCTCCGGTGGATGCTCGTCGCTGACGATGCAGGCAATATTGATTTCCCGCAGTACGCCGGAAACATTGACCTTCGCCATCAGCATGTCGGGATTGGTAATTTCGGTAATCTGTCCTGGAATTCCCAAACACATGATTGACTCCTGATTTTCGTTTACGGTAACGCAGCCGTTTGTAGTCTCGCTGCGCTGACTGCCGCCTGACCCAACGCCAGCCCGCCATCGTTTGGTGGCACACGCCGGTGCGTCAACACTTCTACTTGCTTATCAAAGCCCACTACGACGGCCTCGAACAAGGTTCGGTTCTGAAACACGCCGCCACTCAATACCACTTTGTCTATGCTGTGCTGACTCAGTAATCGCGATCCCACTGCCACCAGTGCCGCAGCAAACCCATGATGGAAGCGATGGGAAATAATTGCCAGCGAAATACCACCTCGAAGGTCATCGAGCAGTTGCTGCCACATCGGCGCCGGGTCGATCACTGGCATGCTGCCGCTCTCCTCGATAGCAAACGTATAGGGTGAATCATCATTCACCTCCACCTGCAACGCTTCCAGCTCGATCGCCGCCTGACCTTCATACTGAATCTCATCCGCACATATCCCCAGCGCCGCCGCCACGGCATCGAACAACCGGCCAGAGGAGGAGGCCATTGGACTGTTGATTTCGCGTTCCAGCATCGCGTCGAGCGTCGCCAGCGGCTTGGCGGCGAGATTGGCCGCCAGCGGTAGGTCAGATGTCAGCGCGGTATCGAGCAGGCCGTTGATTTTCAGCTGTGCCCACAGGTTTCTCCACGGCTCACGCATGGCCTTGTCACCACCGGGCAGTGGGGCTGCCCGCAAACTCGCCAAACGGCTTGCCTGGCGATAGTCGCTCAATAAAAACTCGCCGCCCCATATCGCGCCATTATCACCATACCCCAAACCATCCAGGACGATACCAAGCACCGGCGATGCATCGAGGGGCACGCCATTTTCCGCCAAACAGGCAGCAACATGTGCGTGATGGTGCTGCACCTCGATCAGCGCCAGATTTTTTTCATTAGCGCGTTCGGCGCCCAGCCGGGTCGATAGATAATCAGGATGGCGATCGACGACGATGGCCTGGGGGCGATGCTGATATAACTCGGAAAACAAATCGAGATTTTTGCGGTAATCCTCGCCGGTTGCGAAATTACTCAAGTCACCCATATGTTGGGACAAAATGGCCTGGCCGTTTTTGACCAGACAAAAGGTATTTTTCAGCTCACCCCCCATCGCCAGCAGCTCGATGTCCGCGGAGAATCCCGCTGGCATCGCGACCGGCTCGGGTGCATAGCCCCGGGCACGGCGCAGCATTCGTAGCGTGCCACCCATGGTTCTGATCACCGAATCGTCGATGCGATTGGCGATATCCCGATCATGCAGCAGAAACGCATCAGCAATGCCCTGGAGCCTCGTGCGGGCATCCTCATTGTCGATGCACTGGGGTTCACTGCTGAGATTGCCGGACGTCAATACGATCGGGTGCTCAAGTTCGGTGAGCAGCAGATGATGCAAGGGCGAATAGGGCAGCATAAATCCAAGGCTACCCTGCCCCGGCGCCAATGGGCATGCCTCTTGCCGACTGCTGTCACGGCGTGGCAGTAAAACAACGGGCGCCGCAGGCGACTGCAATGCCGCCGCCTCATCGGGGCTGAGCTTGCACCACCGCCGAATCTGTGCCACATCACGGGCCATCAGCGCCAAGGGTTTTGCCGGGCGTCGCTTGCGCAGCCGCAACGCCGCCACCGCATCAGCATTGGCGGCATCCACCGCCAAATGAAATCCGCCGATTCCCTTGATCGCGACAATCTCACCACGGCGAATACGCATCGCCGCCTGCTGCAACGCATCGTCACGCGCCGCGGTTCGCTCACCCTGCACTTCAAGCCAGACCATCGGACCACAATCGGGACAGGCATTGGGCTGGGCATGGAAACGCCGGTCGGCAGGATCGTCGTATTCCGCTGCACAGGCCACGCACAAGGGAAAACTGGCCATCGTGGTATTGGCGCGGTCGTAAGGAATGCCACGAACAATGCTCAAACGCGGACCACAGTGGGTACAATTGGTAAACGGATAGGCGAAACGCCGATTACCAGGGGTTGCCATATCGGCCAGGCAGGCATCGCAAGTGGCGGCATCGGCTGGCAACTGGGTGGAGACCAGCGAATCACGACTACTGGCAATCGAAAATGTATCGGGTATCCCGTCGGCGTCGAACAATTCGCGCTCGATAGCGGCAATCGACGCCAGCGGTGGACAGGAGGCGCGCAAGGTGGAAAGAAAGTTATCAATCTGTTCATCGCCACCATGAACCTCGATCAACACCCCCTCGCCGTCATTGCAGACCTCACCAACCAGGCCAGTAGCACGCGCCAAACGCCAGACCAGCGGCCGAAACCCCACGCCCTGCACCGTTCCACGCACTCGGATACGTTCAGAGACCAATCGGGGATTCAGCTGGGGGGACGAAAGCATAGATCAGAGCGTATCACTCCTGGCCACACACCGGAAGACTATATTCCGATTCAGGAAATTTTCGGAATATGATATTCCAATATCGACCTTTACCCAGAAATTTCCAGATTTCCACCCAACAAGACTTTAGCCCAGAAAATTCGTCATTCCATGAGTTTACGTCCATAATAGTGCCCACTAATAGCAATAAAGACCACCAACATGAACGATATATCGGAACTCCCCAGATGAAGCAAACGATACCGATTCCAGTCAGACGGGTCCTGCGCAAGCTCGGACAGGATATCCGTGATGCCCGACTCAGAAGACGCATTCCGACAGCGGTCATGGCTGAAAGAGCATCGATCAGCCGAACGACACTGAACAAGATCGAAAAGGGCGATCCTGGCGTTTCGCTGGGTAACTATGCCAATGTACTCTTTGTTTTAGGACTGGCAGAGCGGTTGGGCGAGCTGGCGGATGCCAAGACGGATACTGTCGGACTTGAACTCGAAGAGGAACGGCTGCCACAACGCATCCGGACACCGCGTCGCCTTGGGCACAAGGGCAGTGCCTAATGGAAACCGAAGTTTTCGTTTACGTGGATATCGCCGGTAAATCGCGTTTGGCTGGACGACTATGGACACGTACACGTAAAGGTCGGGAAAGCGCTACCTTCGAATATGATCCGGGCTGGCTCGAATATGCAGACCGATTCTCTCTAGAGCCAGCGCTGACGCTTGGCCCCGGCCCTTTCCATACCCCGTCCGGCCGATCTCTCTTCGGCGCCATTGGTGATTCAGCTCCAGATCGTTGGGGGCGTGTGCTGATGCGCCGAGCGGAAAGGCGACGGGCGGCGCATGCGGGTGAAACACCGTGCAGCCTGATGGAGATCGACTACCTGCTTATGGTCGATGATGAAGCCCGCCAAGGTGCATTACGTTTTGCCAAGCAAGAAGGGGGCCCGTTTCTTGCCGAACATGCAGCCACTCGCATACCACCCCTGATCGAGCTGCCACGTCTACTCTCAGCAGCGGAACATGTTGCTGGAGACATAGACAGCGACGAGGATTTGCGACTGCTGCTCGCCCCCGGTTCGTCGCTGGGTGGCGCTCGTCCCAAGGCATCCATTCGTGACCGGGATGGACATCTTGCCATCGCCAAGTTTCCACACAAGGACGACGAGACCAATGCAGTTTTGTGGGAAGCGGTCGCACTACGACTAGCAGAGAAGGCTGACATCCCAGTGCCAGACTGGCGAATCGAGCCAGTTGCAAACAAGGCGGTATTGGTGCTGCGCCGATTCGATCGAGTAAAAGGCCAACGTATTCCGTTTCTTTCGGCCATGAGTATGCTCGGAGCCAGCGACAACGAATCACGAAGCTACCTGGAATTTGTCGATGCGCTGCGCCGGTATGGGGCCAGCCTGAAACAGGATATGCATGCACTGTGGCGACGAATCGTTTTCAATATTCTGATTTCCAACACCGATGACCATTTGCGCAATCACGCATTCCTCTATACCGGCCTGGAAGGGTGGCGCTTGGCCCCAGCCTACGATCTCAACCCAGTTCCCGTGGATATCAAACCCCGTGTACTGACCACGGCTATCGATCTCGACGACAGTACGGCTTCATTGGACCTGGCAATGAGCGTGGCGGACTACTTTGCGCTAAGCGCAAACAAGGCGCGGGAAATTGCGGCCGACGTCGGGCTGGCCGTGGCAACATGGCGTGAAGAGGCTGCACGAATAGGGCTGACAACAGCAGAAATTGAGCGCATGGCATCCGCGTTCGAACATCAGGACCTGAGAGAAGCTATATCATGACGACCGCTTGCGCATGGCTGCACGTCAATGCACGGTACAAACCATGCAGGGATCGAACGAGCGGACGATGTGCTGAATGGCGACATCAGTTTTACCATCATTCCCCACCACAGTGCCGACGAGGGCCTGTTCCAGCGCGCCGGGGGTGCCTTGGCCATCACGTGGGGAGAAATTCCAGGTGGTGGGTGCGATGATCTGGTAGTTCAAGATCCGCCCGTTGCGTACGCGTATCCAGTGTCCGAGGCTGCCGCGCGCGGCTTCGACCAGCCCTTCCCCCTCAGCTTCGTCAACCTCGGCTGCGGCGTGGCGGAACGGCGCTTTCGGATCGATCTGGCGAACCCAGCTTTCCATTTGTGGCACGAGCCGGGCGATCTCCAGCAAGCGACCAACGATACGGCCTTTGACGTTGCTGTCATGCGCTGAGGCCAGATCGAGCATCAACGGCTGCGCGTCGATGACTTGCCTTGCCTGGGCACCGACCTCCATGACCTGACGATCATAGCGGGGTGCCTTGCACCAGCTGTAACCGTCCTGCTGCTCCGGGTCGGGAGAAGTCGTGCCCAGCAAGGGATGCTTCGGGCCATTTTGCGACAGCATCCAGCTATGACTGATGTCTTCGGCAATCTGACTGCTATCGAACGACCCGACCCCCTGCACAGGATCAAACAAGCCGCGGGCAAACAAGTGGTCATCACCGACACCATAAGCCCCGTAGCTGAGAAAACGCGGCGGGATTCGCCCAAGGCGGTGGAGTTCCAGTGCATCGGCCAGCTGCAGAAAAGCGGCAAAATCGCTGCTGGCATGCGCCACCTGCCAGCGCGCCAGCACCTCAATCGAAGCAAGCTCTGCAACGGACTCCAGCGCATCATCGAATAACTGCGTTTCAAGGAACTGCCGAAAGCCGCCGAGAATCGCCAGCAGCTCGACTTTTTGCGCAGCCGTCGGCGCGGTGGTAACGCCTGCAGGCTGGACGCTCATGGTGTGCGGCCATTTTCCAGCGAGGATGCCGGTGATATGCATGAATTCTGCGCGCGCCCTCAGCATCGACACCGCCGCCGAACCCTGCTGGGCTTTGAATCGTGCGGCAATCGCTCCATGCCAGGGCGCACTGGCATAGGCTTGCCGACAAAAGTCGGGCATGAAGAACAGGTAGAAATGCGTCAGATGATCGGCAAGGTTTTCGCAGGCGAGAATCAGGTTGGTAACCAGTTCGGCATTGGGCGGCCGCTCGATACCTTGCGCAACCGCCAGAGCATTCGCTGCTGCAATCGACTGTGATACCGAGCAAATACCGCAGATACGCGGCGTATAGACCAGCGCATCCTCGGCAGGCTTGCCCTGCAAAATCTGCTCGAAGCCGCGATACAGCGGCGAATTGACCCAGGCCGCGCTGACCTGCCCGTCCCTCAACTCGACTTCGACTTCGAGATCCCCCTCGACGCGGTTGAACGGCCCATACAACTTACGTGTCACCGGCTTTTTTCCTTTGTCCTGGCGGGGTCACGATGATGCTTGCCGTCGCGTTGTCTTTCAAACGCTGCGGGGTGGCCGCTTTCGACAGCGAGGCCAGCGCAACGAACCATGCCTTGGGCATATCGGTCGGCAAGCCCACCGGGATGCCGGCAATCTTCGGCGTATCGGTAAAGCGATGACGCGGTGACTCGAACTCGGGCGCGGTGCAATTGATACAGGGGTAACCGCCATCGAGACAGGAACCAGCGCCGTTCCAGGGTCGAATATTGCAATCAGCCCGGGCCTGGGTGCCGAGACAACCCTTGTGCTCCATCATGCAGCCCTTGTCGCCCAATTGCTCCGCACTGGCCTTGTATTCATAGAATTCGTTGCGCGCGCAGCCATGATGCACCAGATGATCGGTATAGGTAGTGGGCCGGGAAAGCTCGTCCAGCGCATCGGCATCAACATCACCCAAGGCCAACTGTGCCAGCAAATCCGTGACCCAGTCCGGATGCGTGGGACAGCCCGCGACATTGATCACGGGATAGCCCGCCGGCGACCGCCAACCATCACCCAGCAGGCCACCGGGGCGCTTGCCCTCATACTGCAAACCAATGGCATCGCCCGGATTATCACCCGCTGCGGTAATGCCGCCAAACGCTGCGCAGGAACCGATGGCAATGGTATGACGCGCTTTTTCGGCGAGCTTTGCCAGCCACCACATCATCGGCTTGCCCGTGCCCGCCAGCATATGAAAACGCCCCGTGCCATTGGGCCCGCGCATGACCGAGCCTTCCAGACAGAGTGCATCGAGCGCCTGCTCCCCCGCCACGATGGCCTCCAGCAGCGCTACGAATTCATCCAGCGAGGCCTCACTGAGTGATGGATGCCACAGCAACTCAATGCCGGCACTGCGCAAGCGGGTGTAGAGGTCGGGCGCTTCGGCATTCAGCAGTGACATGCTGCAACCACCACAGCCACCGGATTGCAGCCACAACACGGTAAAACTCATGAGCGAACCTCCCCCACCGGGAAACTCAGCGTGAACACGGCACCACCAGCCGGATCATTCTTCACGGTGAGACTGCCATTGCACTGCTCCGTCGCCAGACCGTAGCTGATATACAGCCCCAGCCCGGTGCCCTTGCCAACGGGCTTGGTGGTAAAAAAAGGGTCGAATACCCGCAGCAGATCATCTTCGGCAATACCCGGACCATTATCGTGAATCGTCACCACCGCCTGGCCCTGGCGTGCCGCCAGCGCCACATCGATGCGCGGTTGATCCAGCTCCTCGACAGCATCAAGCGCGTTTTGCAGCAGGTTGATCAGAATCTGCTGGATATAGCCTTCGCTGGCCTGGACGACGAGACGTTCCGGCACATCGAATAAAACCTGTGGCGGCGTGCGCGCCGATTTCACCACCCAGTGCACCGCGCTCTTCACCAGGCTGACGAGATCGAACTCACCAACCGAATTGTTTTTCGGTGCAGAAAAACGCCGCAACTCCTGGACGATATCGCGCACCCGCTCGGCACCTTCCAGTGACCCTTCCAGCAACGGCCCAATATCGTCGAGGATGTGGTCGATCTTCAGCTCGGCACGCAATTTTTCCCGCGCCTCGACCGAGATATTCCGATGCACCTCGTCGAGATACTGGCGAAACCGTGATTCATAACTGCGCAGCGCGTGCATGTTGCCGAAGACGAAACTGATGGGATTATTCAGCTCATGCGCCACCCCTGCAACCAGGCGGCCGAGGGACGCCATCTTCTCGGACTGAATCAGCTGATTCTGCGCAGCCTTGAGCTGTTCATGAGCCGCTTGCAGCTCGCGATAAGCGCGGCGAATCTCATCCAGTGGACGGCCCGTCAGCACCGACCCGAGCAAACGCCCGTCATGGGCATAATGCGCCTTACAGGTAACAGCCATCAGCACAAGCTCCCCCGAGCTATCGAGCATGCTGACCTCGCAATCGATCAGGTCGCCGGAACGAATCTTTTCCGGGAACTCATTGACCAACGGTGCTACCGACGGTGGGAACAATATCGACAACGGCTTGCCCTGAAGCGCCTCGCCGCGCTGCCCGATCAACCGCTCCAGCGTCTGATTGACGCGCTGAATCTTGCCATCGATATCTGCCACGACGAGTACATCGTGCATCGACGACAGCACGCTCTCGATAAACTGCTGCGCCTGCTCCAGCTCTTCATTTTTCTTTTCCAGCTCGACCTGATAAGTCACCAGATCGGCATAGATCGCATCCATCTGCTGGATCACATCAATCCAGGCATTATCCGTCATCTTCTCATCGAGATTCCCGGCGACAGCGCAGGCAGAAATAGACGGGGAGGAATGCGTATTCATGGCATTTCAGTGGATTGGTGATGGCTCATGGCCGGAAGGAACATCCTATACGACTGACATCGTATCAAACTGCGGAATATCGTTGCCTGCTCCCCCCAATTGAGCCGTCGAAACTGGCAACGCTCCCCATAACGCCTAATAGTGCCTCGAATAGCTTGCGATGCCTGGCCTCATGGAAGATACCGATCTATTTCCAGCGCACCATGAAACACTCCAAGAATATCAATTACCCTGTTACTCACCGATAAATATGCGATTCTGTAATGCCCATAGAGCAATATACGAACTTCGCCATCTGGCTCGGAACGGTACTTATACCCTATCTCCGGGTGATCCTTGAGCAATTGCGCCTTTGCATATATTCCTTCCACAACCCCGGCTGCTGCGATGGGATCGTCTTGGGAAATATATTCGTAGATGTCTTTCAGCCATGTTTCCGCCTCGGCCGTCCATCTTATTTCTGCCGTGAGCGGATTCGATGCGCTATTTCCTCATTCGACACCACACGCCCTTTCCGAGAATCCTCAAGACCACGTTCCACCATCCGTTCGAACGTCAGTTCACGCAAGATTTCCTCATATGTCGCATCATCTGGCTGCGACTCGATTACTTTTTTCATCTTTTCCTTGACTATTGCCATAGAGCCTCGCCTCCAATATTTAATCGGCCTCTTATTGACGTAGTTTTAACATGTCAATAAGAGGGTTCCCGCTTCCCACATTCACCTCAACTAGTATCCGCTGTTTCACGCTCAAGTCCGTAGCGTTCGAGTTTACTGCGCAGGCCGACCCGAGACAGGCCGAGTTCCTGGGCGGCGCGGGTTTTGTTCCAGCGGTGGCGGACGAGGGTTTCTTTGAGAATTCTGGCTTCGAGTTGTTCGATGCGGTTTTTCAGCGTGCCACGCGCCGGACTGGTCACCAGCTTCATGTCGTTACGCAAGTCATCGGGAATGGCGCGCAGCACATGGGGCGAGATCAGATCGGCACCGAGCCGGTCTTCCTGGGCCAGCACCAGCATTCGTTTGATTTCGTTTTGCAGCTCGCGCACGTTGCCGGGCCAGTGATAATTCTGCAAACAATCCAGCGCTTCATTGGTGAAGCCATCCACCGATTTACCGAGTTCGGCAATCGCTTCACCGAGCAGAAAAGTGGCCAGATACGGCACATCTTCGAGTCGATCGCGGAGGGGGGGCAGTTTGATGGTAAAGGTGGCGAGACGGTAGTAGAGATCCTGGCGGAAACGCCCGGCCCGGACTTCTTCTTCCAAGTCACGGTTGGTCGCGGCGATGACGCGGACATCGATTGGCCGCCGCCGGCTGCTGCCCAGCGGGCGTAGCTCGCGCTCCTGTAATACTCGCAGCAGCTTGAGCTGAAATGCCGGGGAGATGTCACCGATTTCATCGAGGAATACGGTGCCGCCATTGGCGCTTTCGAACAGGCCGACGTGATCCTCCACCGCGCCGGTAAAGGCACCGCGCTTGTGGCCAAACAATTCACTCTCCAGTAACTCGTCCGGCAGCGCGCCGCAGTTTTCCGCCACGAACGGCTCGTTCTGGCGATGACTGTTGTAGTGCAAGGCGCGCGCGCAAAGTTCTTTGCCCGTGCCGGATTCGCCGGTGATCAGTACGCTGACATCGAAGGGCGCAACCTGTTTGACGGTTTCACAGGTCTGATTCATGCAGCTGTCCGGGCTACGGACGATACCAGCCCAACTGTAGTGCGATTTCAGTGCTTGGCGCTGCACATCAATGGCTTCTTTCAGCGTTTTGGGCTGTAACTTCAACTCAATGGAGAGGCGCTCGTTCTTGCGGTTCAGCTCGAACAGCTCAACCGCATTTTGCAGCTTGAGGATAACGTCATCAGGGTGCCACGGCTTGGCAATGAACTGGTAAATCCCCCCTTCATTGATCGCGTTGATCAGGTCCTCGGAATCGGTGTAACCCGAGATAATGATGCGGATGATTTCCGGCCAGCGTTCGCGAATTTCGGCACAGAACTCGATTCCGGTGACGTCGGGCATGCGCTGGTCGCAGAGCACAACTTGGATCCACTCGCGCTCCAGAATCCCGCGCGCTTGTTCGGCATTCGTCGCGGTATGCACATCGAAACGATCACAGAGGATTCTCTCCAGCGTCTCGATGGCGCGCACCTCATCATCAATGACGAGGACGCTGGGCAACGATGGCCCCATATCAGGCATTGGCCCCGGCTCCTGCCAGCAGTTCAGGATGTTCGAGCAGGCGCATCTGCCGGCTCATGCCAATCCACTGATACCAGCGATCCATGCCTTCTCCGCTGGTTGCCGATACCTGCAACACCTGGATACGCGGGTTGACGCGCCGCGCGTATTCGATGCATTGCTCGACATCGAAATCGAGATACGGCAGCAGATCGATCTTGTTCAGCAACATCAAGTCGGCCGCATGGAACATGTCAGGATATTTCAGCGGCTTGTCCTCGCCCTCGGTGACCGACAGAATCGCCACTTTATGCGCTTCGCCCAGATCGAAAGCGGCCGGGCAAACCAGATTGCCCACATTTTCGATGAACAGGATGCCGCCCGGCGTCGGGTCGAGTTTCTCCAGCGCATGCCCCACCATGTGAGCATCGAGGTGACAGCCTTTCCCGGTGTTGATCTGCAATGCCGGCACGCCGGTTTCACGAATGCGTTCAGCGTCGTTGGTGGTTTGCTGGTCTCCCTCGATCACGGCGACATCGAAGTCGTCCCGCAGGTCGGTGATTGTTCGCGTCAGCAAGGTGGTCTTGCCTGAACCGGGGCTGGAAACGAGATTGAGCACGAGCACGCCGCGCTCAGCAAAAAAACGGCGATTGGCATTGGCATATTCATCGTTCTTGCCGAGAATATTCTGTTCGATCTCGACCATGCGCGATTGGCTCAGCCCGGGCACATGCGCTCGTGCAGGGCCGGTACCGTAATGAATATCTCCGCCTTCGCCATGGCTGTGGTGGTCATGGTCGTGAGCGTGATGGTGTTCGGGCCCATGATCGTGGCTATGGCCGTGCCCGTGATCATGTTCATGGGTATGCCCTTCCACCGATACTTCGTCACTTCCGCAGCCGCAAACTGTACACATTGTCAATCCACCTCAAGCTCTTTGATTCTCATTTCATCGCCACTGCTGATCTGCAGTTGATAACTGCCGCATTTCGGGCAGGCATCGTAGCGCGCATTTACCGTCACCGACTCAGCGCACATCAGGCACCAGGCCTGCGCCGGCAATTCATTGATTTCCAATACTGCATTTTCCGCCAACGTGCCACGCATCACCACCTCGAAGGCAAACTCGAAGGCGGGAATTTCGACACCGGACAGCACGCCAATATCCAATATGACGCGCTTTACTTTACTGAAACCCTGCTTGCCTGCTTCGGTTTCCAATACTTGAAGAACGCCTTCGCAGAGTGACATTTCATGCATGGCTGCGCTTTTCCAGCATCATAACCTCCGTATATTCAAGGTATAGCCTACACAAGGGTCGATGACATGAATCAGCAACCGCGCCTGCTGCCGCAGACTGGCCTCATCGCCAGGCTGCAACTTGCTCAACCCCTGCGCGGCAACACCTTGCGGATGAAAATTCCACTCTGTCGGCGCCAGAATGCGCAGTTTTTCCAGCCGCCCGCCATTGAGCTCGACCTTGTGGGTGAGCCGTCCACGTGCCGCTTCCGTATGCGCCAGGCCCGGCACATCGCTGGAGATGCCGAGCGGGCCATCGTCGCCCGCAAAAAAGGCATCGAGTTGTAGTATGATCTCGGCAATGGCGACCAGCCGCGCCGCACTGCGCGTATAGATGCCACTGCCTTGCTCATTGATCAGTGCCGCCACCAGCGGTTGCGATCGAACCCGGCTGAACCAGCTGACTTCAACGCTACCCCCATTGCCCTCAGGCCGGGCGATGAAATCGTCGTCTTCCATTTTGCTGGCCAACTCTGAATCGGCTGGCGCCGTCGCGGCGAGCGACGCATTCCCGGCTGATGACCAGGCTTGCGCCGCCAACCAGAACAAAAACCGAGCTGCAACCGTTTCACATCCGGCAGCCCACTGGCGCAATGCATCCGCCGATGAACCGAGCTGCGCCAGCCACGCTTCAGCGGGGCTACAGAACAAGGCGTCATCCAGAAACTGACGCAACAGCTGCCACTGCGAGCGAGCCTCGGGAGCAAGTGGGCGCGGGTTGGGTTGCAGTGATACCAGCACCGTCGGATTCATCTGTGCCATCAGCGCCAAAACATGCTGCATCAGCGTCGCTGGCATCTGCCGCGCGCCCATTTCCTCGAACGACAATGGCCAATCGAGAAAAATGCGCAATACCTGCTCACGCAAGGTTTCCAACAGCACCAGTGCCTGTCGCTGAGCAGCAACAGTATCGCCTACCACATCGCCGCGGGCGCTTTCCATCGCCGCAACCAATGTCGCCGAATGCGCCCGGGCGCAAATACTGAACAACATCGGCAACGATGTCAGCACCTCATCGAGCGGCTTGCCGGAAAACACCTGCGCTGCCGCCAACGGCCGGCTGGAGTGAATATCACAACGAAAACCGTCATCAGCCAGTAGCAGATCAACGACCAACCCACCTTCGGGATTCATTTGTCCGCCTTCCCCACGTCGTCACCTGCAAAAACACGACCACGCAGAAAGTCACGCCGGGACTGAGGCTCCTGCATTCGTTCGCCTAATGTCTTGCGCGGCGCGGGGGTTTCCTCGTCGGCGCCCATGGTGCCGGCGGGACGTGGTTTTTCACCTTTCCAGATCTGCTCGATCTCTGTCGTCCGGGCAGATGATTCGGTATCCACGTTGGCTTCATCCATTAGTGCAGCAAGCGCCTCGGCCGCTGTCAGTTCGGCCACCTCCTGACTGTCGAATTCGAACATCGGCGAGAACAGCGAGCAGCTGAAATAATCGCCGATGCCTTCTTCATGACCAGCGACAAAATCATATTGCCCGGAAGGAAAGACAAACTGGCGCACCTCGCCAACGCGAACACTTTTCGCCTCAGTAGCGGCGACCGGCAGCAACATCACATTCATGAACCACGGCGTTACCAACACGCCCAACCAGTAATCGTTCCAGCGCCGAAAGCCGGTCGCATGAACCGTCAGCGACGGGTTGAGCACTGGCACATCCGCCATGCGCTGCTGCTGAATTTGTGTAAAAACCGCTTCCAGGCGGCCAGCGACGGCCGCAGCTGTTTCCTCAACAAGTCTATCTTGAATCATCGGCATGGGCAGTCAGTCGTCCTTGAGCACCATAAACTGCTCTTTACTGCCATCACATTCGGGGCAACGCCAATGATCCGGTAGTGCGGAAAACGGGGTGCCCGGCGGAATCTGCCAGTATTCATCCCCTTCGGCAGGATCGTAGACATGCCAGCAGATCTTGCATTCCAGCCGGTCGTCATCCTTCAGCCGTGCCTGATCACCACCATACGACCCCTCAAATGGGCCATGACTACGCTCACCCGGCACTCGGTGCCTCCAAGCCATAAACCTGCAAGATTTCACGCAATCGTTCCGCGCTGTCAGCCAGATCCTCCGGCGCCGCCTTGGCGACTTCCGGCACATCGACGATTTCGATGGTGTTGAGAATCAGCGAATCCTCGGAATTGTAGAATTTGACCCACCAGACATTCTGTTTCGCGGTACTGCCGACACGACAATTACCATAACCCCGCGACAACACGGTGACCGGCCCGACGCCCAGGCGCGCACCAAGAAACGTCAGGTCTTCCGGCGATAACGGCAGCAGCGTGAGATTGATGACATGGGGTGGATCGCCAGGCTGCCACTCCCGCATCTTTTCATCGATTTCTACCAGCAGCGAAGGCGCATTGAGCACCCCGGGCGGCAGCGCAGACATATCGGTGTCAAGGGCGGAGGCTTCGGCAAACGCCTTTTGCGTGACGATCGATGGAATATCCGCAATCTCGATCACATCGTTGAGTATCTCACCGTCAGGCGCTGTGGTGCGCACTCGCCAAATACCGGTCAGGACCGATTCCTGAATTTGCACGCGCGTGTCACCCTCATAGACGACACTGACCTCGCCTTCGTTGAGCACTTGATTGACCAGATCGATATTGTCGGGGTCAAGTTGCGAAATATCGACCACCACGGCTGGCTCACCAGCGCGATAACCCTCTAAAGACGCAAGCAGCTGCGTCAGCATTGCCATGCCTTCGCGCAGATCCTGCACCTCTTCCGGCTCGGGTAATACAGGCGGTCTGAAAACCGGCATTTCACCCGGCGAACCGATAAAGTCGAAATTGTCGTCGTCCTCTTCGGCTGGCTGGGAGCCTGGCCCTACAACCGGAATATCGAGGAGGTTTGCATAGATTTTGTCAGTCATGAATTGGCCTTTGATGATAGTGGCGGTCGCTTGACCACAATTATTGCGTGACCACCGGAATACCCAGGGTGGGCGGGCGCGTCGGCTCGGCAGCGAGCAGGCGATTGATCTCTTCCAGATAGACATTCCAGTCCTGGATGCCGGTCAACGCACCGAGGTACTGCCCATCGCGAAAAAAGACCAGCGCCGGCCACGACGTAAAGCCGTACTGTTTCTGTAATTTGCGCTCATCCCGATGCGAAACGACAGCGGCCGCCAACGTGGGAAACGCTTTCAACAATTCCGGCAGCACGACCGCTACGTCGTTCGACTCAGGGAAACGTTTGACATCTTCAGTAAAGAACAGGACGCTCAGCTCAGCCGACGAAAAGAATTCATCGATATTGTCCAGATCGACCAACGGGTATCCCAGCTCATCGGTCAGTCGCTCGATCAACGGTGCTGGCGTAGCGGAAGGTGTTGCTGCTGCGGTTGTCATGAATTTATTTCACCAAGTGTTTGAGATGTTCAGGAAGTGGTGGTTCCCGATCGATAAGATCGGCGAACAGATGGTCGACAGACTGCTCGCCCTGCATCACGCTGCCGACCGCGGCAATGGCGGCGCGAATCTGCTCCGCCTGTTCTGCTGACAGCACTTCACGCGCGCCACCAAGAAAATTCAAAACCCAGGTTCCCGGCGCCTGCTCACCAACCAGCAGCATGTCCACCAGCTCACGCCGACCATCTGCCTCACACAGCGCGTGCATGCCCTGCATCTCGACGACCTGCATGGGAATACCAATGCACATCAGTATTTTCCCCGATGATCCACATCGACCACCACGGCGTCATCGATCAGCTTCTTCGGATCGAACTTGACCTTATCGGAGGCGAGCACGCGCTCATCGCCAACCCGGCAGGCCACTTCGGCCGGAGGCCGCCCAGCCTCATACTGCTCCAGCGCCAACTCGGAGGGTGTCAGTCGCTCTTCCTCCGGTAGCGGCGTGTCACGCTTGGCAGCTTCGATGCCCAGCGACGCCAGCCAGGCGAGCGCTTGTTCAATGGCGGGCCGGATCTGCGCCTTGACCGCCGGGCGCAGGCTGCCGCCGAAATCTTCCAGCTCGACCGGCTGGACACCGACCAACAGCAACCTCTCCGGGTAGTCGCCCAGTAATTCGGAGGTGGCCAGCACCTCCTGAAAACCGGTTTGATGCAGGCTCATCTTTTTCGCACCCATGAAATTGGGTACGTCGTCATCGAGAATCAGCTTCATCTCACCGCCTTCAAGGCCATAGTCGATGGCATCGAACACCACCAGGATATCCGCCGCCTGGACGTGCTGAACGAGATAGATACCCTGGGTGCCGCCATCCATCAGCGTCACGTTGTCGGCAAAGGCATATTCACGATTGAGCGTTTCAACACAACGCACACCAAAACCCTCGTCGGCCCAAAGAACATTCCCAATACCAAGAATTAAAACCTGTTTATCCGCACTCATCGACAGACGTCACCATTGCCTAACCATTAATGGCGGTCAATAGTATTCCGCTTTTCACGGAAAGTGAAATGTTTGTTTCCATCCAGGGAAAAACTCCCCTGTACACCCCAAAAGTCGTTTCCTGATTCCTGGCAGAACGTTCAAGCCGTCCTCCCGGCAAGAAACCTTCCACCACGTCATCGATACCGGTAAGCGACCAGCCGCAATACCGACCCCGATCAGACGAGCTCGGCACGGAAACAACATGAATTCAATGACATATATCAATTGGTATGGATTCTGCTTAGTCAGATCGTGAACCTGGTCATGGATAACTGTCCTGGCCAGACAAAACTAAGCAAAGGAGACCCCCGTTATGGTGGAAACGTTCTACGAGGTGATGCGGCGCCAGGGAATTTCCCGACGCAGCTTCCTCAAGTATTGCAGCCTCACCGCTGCAGCCCTCGGGCTAGGCCCCGAGTTCGCCGGCAAAATCGCACATGCGATGGAAACCAAACCCCGCATCCCAATCTTGTGGCTACATGGACTGGAATGCACCTGCTGCTCGGAATCCTTCATCCGCTCGGCACACCCATTGGCTAAGGACGTGATCCTGTCGATGGTGTCACTCGACTACGACGACACGATCATGGCCGCAGCAGGTACCCAGGCTGAAGCCATCATCGAGGAGACGATCGAAAAATACGACGGCAACTTCATTCTTGCGGTCGAAGGTAATCCGCCGCTGAACCAGGATGGCATGTCCTGCATTATCGCCGGCAAGCCTTTCGTCGAGCAGCTAAAGCACGTTGCCGATCACTGCAAGGCGATCATCTCCTGGGGTTCCTGCGCATCGTATGGCTGCGTCCAGGCGGCACGCCCCAACCCGACCCGGGCAACGCCGGTTCACAAGGTGATCCACGACAAGCCGATCATCAAGGTACCCGGCTGCCCACCCATCGCCGAAGTCATGACAGCGGTGGTGACCTATATCCTCACCTTCGAGCGCTTTCCGGAACTCGATCGGCAGGGACGGCCAAAGATGTTCTACAGCCAGCGTATCCACGACAAATGCTATCGCCGTCCGCATTTCGACGCCGGTCAGTTTGTCGAGTCATTCGACGACGAAGGCGCACGCAAGGGTTACTGCCTGTACAAGGTCGGCTGCAAAGGGCCAACCACCTACAACGCTTGCTCGACAATCCGCTGGAATGAAGGCACCTCCTTTCCGATCCAGGCCGGTCACGGCTGTATCGGCTGCTCCGAAGACGGTTTCTGGGACAAGGGCTCCTGGTATGCACGCCTGACCGATATCCATGAATTCGGTATCGAAGGCAATGCTGACAACGTGGGCGGTACTGCTGCCGCTGTCGTAGGTGCTGGCATCGCCGCACACGCCGCTGTTTCTGCCGTCAAACGCGCCCAAAGAAAAGGAGACTGATCCATGGCCGTAATACAAACTCCCAACGGTTATACCCTCGACAATTCCGGCCAGCGCGTCGTCGTCGACCCAGTGACGCGCATCGAAGGTCATATGCGCTGCGAGGTGAACCTCGACGAAAACAATGTCATCCGCAACGCGGTTTCCACCGGCACCATGTGGCGCGGGCTGGAAGTCATTCTCAAAGGCCGCGACCCGCGTGACGCCTGGGCTTTCGTGGAACGCATCTGCGGCGTCTGCACGGGCTGCCACGCACTCACATCGGTGCGCGCGGTGGAAGACGCTCTGGGTATCAAGATCCCACATAATGCCCACCTGATTCGCGAGATGATGGCGAAGACACTACAGGTTCACGACCATGTGGTTCACTTCTATCACCTTCATGCACTGGACTGGGTCAACCCCGTCAATGCGCTGAAGGCCGATCCAAAGCAAACATCAAAGCTGCAGCACATCGTTTCACCGCACCATCCGATGTCCAGCCCCGGCTATTTCCGCGACATTCAGACGCGGATCAAGAAGTTTGTCGAATCCGGCCAGCTCGGTCCGTTCAAGAACGGCTACTGGGACAATCCGGCCTACAAAATGCCGCCCGAAGCCGATCTGATGGCGGTGGCGCACTACCTGGAAGCGCTGGATCTGCAGAAAGAGTTTGTCAAGCTGCATACCGTCTTTGGCGGCAAGAACCCGCACCCGAATTACCTGGTCGGCGGCGTACCCTGCGCAATCAATATGGACGGCGATATGTCGGCAGGCGCACCACTGAACATGGAGCGACTGAATTTCGTCCTGGCGCGCATTCAGGAAATGGTGGATTTCAACAAGAACGTCTATGTACCCGACGTTATCGCCATTGCCAGCTTTTACAAGAATCAGCTCTGGGGTGGCGGCCTTGGCGCGCTCAACATCATGGACTACGGCGCCTATCCGAAGGTTCCTTACGACAAATCCACCGATCAGCTGCCCGGCGGCGTCATTCTCAATGGCAACTGGGACGAAGTGCTGCCGGTCGATCCACGCGACCCCGAGCAAGTGCAGGAGTTCGTCACCCATTCCTGGTACAGCTACCCGGACGAAGCCAAGGGACTGCACCCATGGGATGGCATTACCGAGCCCAATTACGAGCTCGGCGCCAACGCCAAAGGCACGCCAACCAATATCGAGGAGCTGGACGAAGCGGCGAAGTATTCCTGGATCAAATCCCCGCGCTGGCGTGGCAACGCCGTGGAAGTCGGCCCCCTGTCTCGCTATGTGCTCGCCTACGCCCAAGGGGTCGAATACGTGCAGGAGCAGGTCAACCGCAGTCTGGCCGCATTCAATGGTCTTGCAGGCACCAATCTGGACGCGAAAACCGCACTCAATTCCACCATTGGCCGCACCTTGGCGCGCGCACTCGAATCCGAGTATTGCGCCGACATGATGGTGGACGACTGGAACCAGCTGATCAGCAATATCAAGAACGGCGACACCGCGACCGCCAACATGGAAAAGTGGGATCCATCCACCTGGCCCAAAGAGGCCAAGGGTGTCGGCACCGCCGCCGCACCACGCGGTGCGCTGGGCCACTGGATTCGCATCAAGGACGGCAAGATCGAGAACTATCAGTGCGTCGTACCAACCACCTGGAACGGCTCCCCACGCGATCCGGCTGGCAATATCGGCGCGTTCGAAGCATCGCTGATGAACACGCCGGTAGAACGCGCCAACGAGCCGGTCGAAATTCTGCGCACACTGCACAGTTTCGACCCCTGTCTTGCCTGCTCCACACACGTGATGAGCGAAGACGGTGAAGAACTGGCCAACGTCAAAGTACGCTAATCGAGGAGAGAAACATGATTGGTAAAAAATATATCCTGCCTTTAATCGCAAGCCTGGCATCCCTGGCCTCCGGCGCTGCCAGCGCCCACCCGGCCGGACACGGTGAACTCTCGATGGGCGAACTGCTGGAGCATCTCGGCGCCAGCACCTTCCATATTGGCGTGATTGTTGTCGCCATTACCATCGGCGTACTGCTGTATCGCCTGCACGTTGGCCGCACATCCGACAAATCGGAGGCCAGTCATGAGTAGCAGCGAAAACGCGGCACAGCTGGCACGAAGCGAGCCGTCGGTCTTCGTCTACGAGTGGCCGGTTCGTCTGTGGCACTGGATCAATGCACTGGGTATTACTGTGCTGGCGATTACCGGATACTTCATAGGCTCACCGCCACCAACGCTATCGGGTGAGCCAAGCGACCACTACCTGTTCGGTTACATACGGTTTGCACACTTCGCCGCCGGTTACATCATTGGTGTTGGCTTTCTTTTCCGTCTCTATTGGTCATTTGTCGGTAACAAGAATGCACGCGAGATCTTTCTCCACAACATTCTCAGACCGACTTACTGGAAAGAGCTGTGGCACGAAGTGAAGTGGTATCTATTTCTGGTGGATGAACCCAAGCAGTACGACGGACACAACCCGCTGGCGATCTTCGTCATGCACTGGTTCTTCGTCTGGGGCATCGTTTTCATGATCGTCACCGGCTTCGCCCTCTATGGCGAAGGCACAGGTGCAGGATCATGGGCGCATACGCTCTTTAGCTCATGGGTGATTCCGCTGTTCGGCCAGAGCATGGACGTGCATACCTGGCACCACTTCGGCATGTGGCTGATCATCGTGTTCGTGATGATCCACGTCTACGTCGCCATCCGCGAAGACATCATGTCCAAACAGTCGATCATCAGCTCGATGATCAGCGGCTGGAGAAACTTCAAGGATTACGACAGCATTCCGAAGAAAAAATAGCACGACCGGCCCTCACACGAGGGCCACGCTCAGCAACTCTCCTGCTGACTGCCTGCAACCGACATCCTCTCCCTCCTGGTTGCAGTGCAGTCTTCTTTAATTCGAGGAAAACATCATGACTAGCAAAACACTGGGGATCATCGCCGTCCTCTTTCTATCAACCCTCCCCGCCCTCCACGCCGGCTCCAACAACGGCTATACAACCGCCGCCAATGTCTACAGCGGATCAGCATCCCGCAGCTGGTTTGGCGGCGGCACCGCCTACGCCATCGCACAATGGAAAGCAGAAAGGGCAGCAGCATCAGCCAGCACTACTCATTCAGCCACAGCAACCAGTGACAATGCTGCCGAAGCGAGCCAGACACCTGATTCACATGAACTCCCCCAATAATCGGGGCCGGCACCGCCATCCCCGCTGGATGCGGGGATCCAGTCACACGGATGTGAAACCACACCACGACTCGTCCTGCCCGGAGCGATTATGTAACCCCCGCCGAGAAGCCTGAGTTAACGTAGCGCCACTCACCTCTAGTGCCACTCACCTCGCCTTGAAGTTACACCGGCACCACATATGATACCGCCAATGACATCGACACCATCCTGAATTACTAACCCGGCAAAAACCTACCCGACATCAAGTTATTACATATTGCACATGTGACTCATGAAAAAACCGCTTGATCAAATCGGTACTTTTTTGCAGCGAACGCAGTGCAGAACGCGCACGGGTAGCCAACGCTTTCTTGGTTTTTACGACGGTTCGGCCTAATCGGTGGGTTTTGACATGGTTCCAAACCAGTTCGTCCGGGTTCAGCTCAGGTGAATAGGGTGGCAGATAGAAAATCTTCAGCTTACCCTCTGTGCTTTCT
>Ga0256839_1001010_pt1 | contig 35342 bp, 34 predicted proteins | sample 354166metaG_FD_185968 | JGI IMG/M metagenome (GOLD analysis project Ga0256839, IMG submission 185968) | Hydrothermal vent microbial communities from Mid Atlantic Ridge, Atlantic Ocean - 354-166 | ecosystem: Environmental > Aquatic > Marine > Hydrothermal vents | place: Atlantic Ocean: Mid...
CAGGGCTCTAATCTGCCACTGTCATCCACCACGGGGAAGTACTTTTGATGCTCCTGCATCGCCTTTATCAGCGCCTCTGAAGGTACCTCCAGAAAGCGCTTATCGAATGCGCCCATCACCGCAACAGGCCACTCATTGAGTGCAGTCACCTCATCCAGCAGAGCTGTGTCGATAGCGGCTATCTTGCCGGCCTCAGCGGCTATCTGCTCCACCGCTGCCCGGATCTTCTCTCGGCGGGCATCCATATCGGCAATCACATAACCTGGATCAAGCAGTGTTTGGGCATAGCTGGCCGGGCTCTCCAGCACGATGGGGTCAGGGTGGTGAAAGCGGTGGCCACGGGTGGTGCGGCCTGCGGTCAGCCCCATGATGTCGCAGTCGATGACCTGGTCGCCAAACAGCATCACAACCCAGTGAACCGGCCGGACAAACTCCGCATCACCCGTACCCCAGCGCATACGTTTTGGGATCGGCAGCCGGGCAAGTGCCTGTTCAACCATGGCTGGAACAAGCGCCTCGGTCTGCTGGCCAGGCCGGGTTTGGCGGAACAGCAGCCAGGCACCTTTGGGGGTATCCACCTGCTCCAGTTCGGAGACGGCCACCCCGCAGGAGCGGGCAAACCCCTGCGCAGCCGGGGTGGCATTGCCTGCCTGATCGAAGGCGGCCTTTAGCGCCGGCCCCTTTCGTTCGACTGCACGGTCAGCCTGGGCGGTGTCGAGCTGGGTGATCAGCAGTGCCAGCCGACGTGGGGTGGCAAAACGCTGAATTGATTCAAAACCAAGACCGGCCTGGCTGATCTGAGACGCCAGACTGGATTGAAAGGCAATAGAGAGGCGCTCAAGCGCCTTCGGTGGCAGCTCTTCGGTGCCGATTTCGATGAGCAGATCCTGCTTAGCCATGGGGCACCTCCTGCTGTTGAGCCAACAGCGGAAAGCCAAGTGCCTCCCGGCGTTCGTAATAGGCCTGAGCCACGGCACGGGAGAGCGAGCGAACCCGCAGGATAAACCGCTGCCGCTCGGTGACCGAGATGGCCTGTCGGGCATCCAGAAGGTTAAAGGTGTGTGAGGCCTTGAGCACCTGCTCATAGGCGGGCAGCGGCAGACCCAGCTCGATCAGTTTCTGGCTCTCGGACTCACAGCTGTCAAACCAGGAGAAGAGCGCATCGACATTGGCGTGCTCAAAGTTATAGGTCGACTGCTCCACCTCGTTTTGATGGAAGACATCACCGTAGGTGACCGAGCCATCCAAGCCATGAGTCCAGACCAGATCGTAGACGCTCTCGACAGATTGCAGGTACATGGCGATGCGCTCCAGCCCATAGGTGATCTCGCCGGTGACCGGGCGGCAATCCAGACCACCGACCTGCTGAAAATAGGTAAACTGCGTCACCTCCATACCGTTGAGCCAGACCTCCCAACCCAACCCCCAGGCACCGAGGGTGGGTGACTCCCAGTTATCCTCAACGAAACGGATGTCATGTACCAGCGGGTTGATGCCGAGCATCTTCAGCGAGTCGAGGTAGAGCTCCTGAATAGCCAGCGGTGAGGGTTTCAGAATGACCTGAAACTGATAATAGTGCTGCAGGCGGTTGGGGTTTTTGCCGTAGCGCCCGTCTGTGGGGCGGCGTGAAGGCTGCACATAGGCGCAGCTCCACGGTTCCGGACCAATCGAGCGCAGAAAGGTTGCGGAGTGGAAGGTGCCTGCCCCCATCTCCATATCGTAGGGCTGCAAAATAACACAGCCCCGCTCTGCCCAAAACTGCTGCAGGGCAAAGATCAGCCCCTGAAAGGTGGAAACATCCGGCTGTACAGCATCTGCTTGTCTGTTCAAGTTGCGGCCTTTTTCCTGCTAAAAAACGAATCGGGCGAGTATAACATTGGTGGAGTAGCAGGCGTATAATAACGGGTTACATTTTAGCCACAGACCAACCGCAGATGATTGCACTATGACCAAACAATACAAGGCCGCCGCCCTGATATCCGGTGGACTCGACTCCATGCTGGCAGCCCGCGCCATTCAGGAGCAGGGGATCTATGTGGAGGGGTTGAACTTCTTTACAGGATTCTGTGTGGAGGGCCACACCCACGCCATTCGCAAGAAGGATCAGAACCGGCCCAAACGAAACAACGCCCTCTGGGTGGCGGAACAGCTGGGCATGAAGCTCCATTTTGTGGATGTCATCGAAGAGTACAAAGAGGTGCTGTTCAACCCGAAACATGGTTATGGCGCACATCTAAACCCGTGTCTGGATTGTAAAATCTTCATGGTTGAGAAGGCGCTTGAGTGGATAAAAGAGAATGAGTTCGACTTTATCATCACTGGTGAGGTGATCGGCCAGCGGCCAAAATCACAGCGCAAGGAGACCATGCCGGTCATTGCACGGGAGTCCGGTGCCGGAGGGCTGCTGCTGCGGCCGCTCTGCGCAAAGAACCTCCCGGCCACGATACCGGAACAGGAGGGGTGGATAGATCGCGAGGCGCTGTTTGATTTTAGTGGCCGAACCCGCAAACCCCAGATGGCGCTGGCTGAAAGATATGGCTTTACAGAGTATGCCCAACCGGCCGGTGGCTGCTGCTTTCTTACCGATGCCCAGTATTCGGTCAAGCTGACAGATCTCTGGAAGAGCCGGGGCAGCAAAGCCTATGAGCTGGATGACATCATGCTGCTCAAGGTTGGGCGGCACCTGCGCCCCAAGCCAGAGTTCAAGGTGATTATCTCGCGTGAAGAGGGTGAGGGGAAATTTCTGCAGGGCTATAAAAACCAGTATGTCAGCCTGAAGACCACCAGCCATGCCGGCCCGCTGGCGCTGCTGGATGGCCAGCTGGAGCCAGGTGATCTGGAGCTGGCTGCCCGCATGGTCGCCCGCTATAGCCAGGGCCGCAATGCCGAGCAGGTAGAGCTTGAGGTCAGGGAGAAAGATGGCACCACCCGCACCCTGTCGGTCACCCCGCTGCCGCCAAGTGAGATTCAAAAGGGGTGGCTGCTGTGAGCGCCTCCGATGAAGTGGTGACTGTCGATGCCCGACGGCTGCTCTGCCCGATGCCGGTCATCCGGGTTCAGAATGAGGTGAAAAAATCCCCCCCCGGAACCCGTATCAGAGCCATCTGCACCGACCCGGGTGCTCTGAGCGATATTCCCGCCTGGGCGCGGATCAATGGCCATAAGATCATCGCCACAGAGAGCCTGGATGATGAGCATATCATCACGCTCGAAGTGGGCGAAGCGTAGATTCTATGGGCGAGATCACCCGGTCAGCCAGGCAGCGATCAGAGACCACGCAAAAGGTGGCGCTGGTTGGGGCGGCTGTCAATGCCCTGCTCTCGGCGGTCAAGATCTTTGTCGGCATCGTTGGCCAGTCACAATCGCTGGTTGCCGACGGGATTCACTCCGCCTCGGATCTGCTCTCCGATGGCCTGGTCTATTTTGTCTCGCGCCGATCCCACCACGCCCCTGATGCGGAACACCCCTATGGCCACGGGCGGTTTGAGACCATGGCGACCATGGCGCTGGGGGGATTTCTGATCATCGTTGCAGTGGGCATTATCTGGGATGCCTTCCTGCGCATGTTCTCGCCAGAGAAGCTGCTGGAACCCAGTGCCATCACCCTGATTGCGGCTGCCTTCTCTATTCTGGCCAATGAGGGGCTGTTTCAATACACCTTTCGCATTGGGCGAGAGATAAAATCCAACCTGCTGGTGGCCAATGCCTGGCACCACCGTTCCGATGCCGTCTCATCCCTCGTGGTGCTGGTCGGCATTGCCGGGACAATGGCCGGGCTGCCCTACCTCGATGCGGTTGCAGCCATTGGCGTGGGGCTGATGATAGGAAAGATTGGCTGGGATCTGGGCTGGAGCGCGGCGCAAGAGCTGCTGGATCTGGGGCTGTCCGATGAGCGGGTTGTGCTGATTCAAAATATCATCCGCTCGATTGATGGCGCAGAGGATTTCCACCTGCTGCGCACCCGCAGCCTGGGTGGCCATGCCGCAGTGGATGTGCATGTCAGGGTCAGCCCCCGGCTGAGCGTATCAGAAGGGCACATGATCAGCCTGGTGATTGAGCAGCGGCTTAAAAAAGAGCTTAAAGAGGTGGAAGATGTCACGGTGCACATCGATGCAGAGGATGATGAGTCGGCCATCCGCTCCGAAGGCCTGCCCCTGCGAGCCGAGGTTATGAAGATACTGGATCACTGCTGGCAAGAGATCCCCGCTGTGGCGTTGCGGGATCGTATCATCCTGCACTATCTGGATGGCAGAATAGAGATAGAAATCTTCTTCCCAAGAGAACAGTTCGCCCAACTGGGCAATATCGAACTGCTAGAGTCGGCGCTTCAGCAGGCGCTGTCCGGTAACAGCAATTTTGGAAAAGTGCGGGTATATCTTGGGTAATCAGAAGCGTGAACCGCAGACCGACCCTTTCGAGGTCATCGTTGTCGGTGGAGGCCATGCAGGCACAGAGGCGGCACTGGCCGCCGCCCGGATGGGCGCCCGCACCCTGCTGCTGACCCACAATATCGAAACCCTGGGGCAGATGAGCTGCAACCCCGCTATTGGCGGTATCGGCAAAGGCCATCTGGTCAAAGAGGTGGATGCCTTGGGTGGCGTAATGGGGCGGGCGGCCGACCGGGCCGGCATCCAGTTTCGCACCCTCAATGCGCGCAAGGGGCCGGCGGTTCGGGCAACCCGTGCCCAGACCGATCGGGTGCTCTACCGGGCGGCCATCCGGTCGGTGCTGGAAAACCAGCCCAATCTGGAGATCTTCCAGCAGGCGGTCGATGATCTGGTGGTAGAGGGCGATCGGGTAACAGGGGTGGTCACCCAGATGGGGCTGCGTTTTTATGCGCCAGCGGTCGTGCTGACGGTAGGCACCTTTCTGGGTGGGCGCATCCACATCGGGCTATCCAATTATGAAGGGGGTCGGGCGGGTGACCCCCCCTCCAATGCCCTGGCGCAACGGCTGCGTGAACGGCCTTTTAATGTGGCACGGCTGAAGACCGGGACGCCGCCACGGATTGATGCGCGCAGTATCGATTTCAGCCAGCTACAGGCGCAGCCGGGCGACCGGCCCACACCGCTCTTCTCCTTTATCGGCACCCCGGCAGACCACCCCCGGCAGGTGAGCTGCCACATCACCCACACCAACGAACGCACCCATGAAATCATCCGGGGAGGGCTCTCCCGGTCGCCCATGTATGCAGGGGTGATCGAGGGGGTTGGTCCGCGCTACTGCCCCTCGATCGAGGACAAGGTGGTGCGCTTTGCACAGCGTGACTCACACCAGATATTTATTGAGCCGGAGGGGCTGGATACCCACGAGATCTACCCCAACGGCATCTCCACCAGCCTGCCATTTGATGTGCAGCATGCGCTGGTGTGCTCCATGAAGGGCTTTGAGAATGCCTGGATCACCCGGCCGGGCTACGCCATTGAATATGACTTTTTTGACCCGCAGGATCTGCGTGCCTCACTCGAAACCCGTCACCTGGAAGGGCTCTTTTTTGCCGGGCAGATCAACGGCACCACAGGCTACGAAGAGGCGGCAGCACAGGGGCTGCTGGCCGGAGCCAACGCCGTTTTGAAGCAGCGTGGAGAGGCGCCCTGGTCACCCCGTCGGGATGAGGCCTACCTGGGGGTGCTGGTGGATGACCTGATAACCTGCGGCACCAGCGAACCCTACCGGATGTTTACCAGCCGGGCCGAGTACCGCCTGCTGCTGCGCGAAGACAATGCCGACCTGCGGCTGACAGAAAAGGGGCGGCAGCTGGGGCTGGTGGATGACCACCGCTGGGCCATCTTTGAAAAGAAGCGGGAGGCCATCGTGCAGGAGCAGCAGCGGCTGCGTGACTGCTGGGTGCATCCCGGCAAGGTCTCCGAAGAGCAGGTTCGATCCATTCTCAATGGCGCACTGTCGCGTGAGGTCAGGGTGCTGGATCTGCTGGCCAGACCGCAGATTGGCTATGCAGAGCTTATGCAGTTGCCCGGGGTTGGCCCCGGTGTGGATGATCCAAAGGTGGCAGAGCAGCTGGAGATACAGGCCAAATATGCGGGTTATATCAAACGCCAGCATGAAGAGATCGACCGGCAACAGCGCAATGAGAGACTGGCGCTGGGGGATGAACTCGATTACGACCAGGTGCGGGGACTCTCCTTCGAGGTGCGGGAGAAACTGAAACGCAACCGCCCGGCAACACTGGGTCAGGCATCCCGCATGCCGGGCATTACACCGGCCGCCATCTCCCTGTTGCTGATCCATATAAAACGAACAGAAAAATGAGAGAGGCAGAACTGAGCCAGGCATTGGCTGGCGGCATAGCTGAACTGAATCTACAGATCACAGCCAAGCAGCAGGATGCCCTGCTGACCTATATCGCTTTACTGAATCGCTGGAACAAGAGATTTAATCTCACGGCAGTACGTGACCCGGCTGAGATGATCCCGCGCCACCTGCTGGACAGCCTGTCAGTAAGCGCTTACATGCAAGGCAAAAGGGTGCTGGATGTGGGCACCGGAGCGGGGCTGCCGGGGATACCGCTGGCCACTGTCCATCCCGATATTCAATTCACCCTGCTCGACAGCAATGGCAAAAAAACCCGCTTCGTCAGGCAGGCGGTGATAGAGCTGGGGCTGAAGAATGTGCAGGTAGAGCAGATGCGTGTAGAGGCCTACAGACCCCCTCAAAAATTTGATACCGTGATAACCCGCGCCTTTGCCGCGCTATCAGAAATTCTTGACCTCACCTCACACCTTCTCTCCCCCACAGGGCAACTGCTGGCAATGAAAGGCCGCCAGACACAGGATGAACTGGAGGTTGCAGATCTGGCAGGGCGATCCATTGAGGTGATCCAGCTACAGGTGCCGCAGCTGGAGGGGGAGCGATATGCGGTGTTGATAAAGGGTGAAGGTGGGCGGCCTAAAACCCTCGGTTGAAATTAGAGTTATGCTATCAAGTCTTTGTAAGCGATTGTTCAAGGGGAGAATCAGAATACAAGGTTCACATCGCGTGAGCCGTGTAAAATACGAACCAGTTCGATGCCGGTGGTATTGGTTCGGTAGTACAGAACAGTCGACTGGGAAGCTTTTCAGATTCGGAGCCAAGTCGACTCTGTCGGCGCCGATCTTGGTAAACTCGGCGAGCTTCCGTGCTTTTTCCTCCAATCGCTCCAGGAAGCGGTCGGCGCTGGTAGGGCACTCCTCGGCGATATAGAGCCAGATATCGAGCAGATCCTGCTCCGCTTCGGGCGTTGCCAGCCATGGAGAGTGAAACGAAGGCTGTAGGCGTAGGCCGCTCGTAGCACACCCGTCGTGCCTTGCGCCAGAGGGGATGCAGCGTAGGCATCCGAAACGCCGTCTAGCCATTGCGGAAGCACTGTGTAGCCAGCAGCGAGCTTGCGATGATGTGGCGAAGCGGTGCGCACGCAGGGCGGCTGCGGCAAAAGGAATTAGCCGTCGTGATAAGCGAGGGCAAAAGGGGGGCTTGGATGTCCCGTTTTGCATACTGAGCATCACGACTCACTTATGAAGTGACCAAAGTGGGCACTAACCAGCGCCCTCCAGGCTTTGCCGCCCCTTGGCTTTGATTGCATCGATATCGAGCGGTCTGCCACCGCCCCTGTTCAAAGACTCCAGACCCTGGTCGATCTCCTTGCGCAATGCTTCCAGCTTCACGGCCCGAAGGGCATCCTGCTCCTCCAGAAGCCGCAGAGCCTCGCGAACCACCTCGCTCACGGAGTTGTACATTCCCTTCTCGACCTTTTGTTTCAAATAGGCTTCCAATTGCGGTGTCAGTGATACATTCATGAGTTCGATCTCTTAAGCAGAATTCCAATAATGCTGGAATTATTATAGCAATCATTGCTAATGACTGTTATCAGCCATGACTGCCCTCGAATACTTTGCTTTGTCAGCTTTTTTTACACTCTGTTTAATCCCCGCTTCCAGACCCCTCTCTTTTTTGCCCTGTGGTGTATAACTTTTTGTTTTTACATTGATTATCGAATTTGTGTTTGGTGCAATACGTTGCGCTATTGCACCCTATGATGCCGGACAGATCGGCGGTGATTGGCAAATTGAGAATAAATTTGCAATAAAACTGTCAGAATTTTTTACACCTTTACACTTTTGCACGGGCATGTGCCGTGCCTAACTAACTGAATATATTGGAGAATAGAAAATCGGCATAATGCTTGCAGCAAAGTGTCTTGTAAGTAATTGGTTATGCGCCAAAGCGGGCTTGGGTGCAAAGGGATGGCTGGAATAGCGGTCTAAACAAAGAGGCGATCATGAATAAAAGACTAGGACTACTCTGCACAGGGGTATTGATATTGGGGCTGGCAGGTACAGCGCAAGCAACCTTGATTGACCGTGGCAACGGCCTGATTTACGATGATGACCTGGACATCACCTGGGCGGCGAATGCCAACATCAATGGCACGATGATGAACTGGGATACGGCCGTAGCCTGGGCTGGCGGCCTGAGCTACGGTGGCTATGACGACTGGCGGTTGCCGACCACACAACAACCTGATGCAAGTTGTGATAGTCAACATAATCCGGGCGGTGGTTTCCCCCTACAGGGTTACGGTTACAATTGCAGCGGTAGTGAGCTGGGGCATCTGTTCTATACCGAATTGGCTGGCACGGCTGGATCTTCGATTCTGAATGCCGCTGACCCGAATGGCTACTTGGCGCTGTTTTCCAATGTGCAGTCTGACTACTACTATTGGTCGGGTACGGAGGTTGCGCCCAAAACCTCCGACGCGTGGTTCTTCTATACCTACGACGGTAACCAGAACGGCTACCATAAGGACAATGATTTTTATGCCTGGGTCGTTCGTTCCGGCGATGTCGCTGGCGTACCTGAACCGGCAACACTGCTGCTTTTTGGACTCGGTTTGGCGGGTTTAGTTGTGGCGAGAAGAGACCAGAGCCAGCGTTGATTATTTGCTGATTCAGATGATTTGACCCTATCGGGTGTGTCAGGTTTTTTTACAGCATGGCACGTTATGAACACCTGCCGATCTACAAACAGGCGATGGCCGTTTCTGGCATCCTGTCTCCCACGGCACTTGCACATCCTGCAGATCGGATGTTGCTATCCATTTTGAAGAGGCAGTCGCCGGATTTAGCCATTACCCTAAGACCTCAAGCATATTTCCAAAAGCCTAATGTTACGCATAACCTGATTTAACATCCGTGCTGTAATTATATCCTTCTCTACCATCCATGAACCACTGGAATCATACCGCAAGCTCCAGGGGCATAACATCTGATTTACAGGTTATGTAAGCGTCTGATTTTGAGTGCTTTAATGCTGAAGTTTATATTCTGGCAGGGTTAACTGAGGATAATGTCGGCTTTTCCTCTTCCCTGATCAGCAGGCGGGATGTATGCTGCACAGTCCTGTTTTCAAACTGCCCGGCATTCCTGCCTGGCAGATCGTTCATTGATGAAGCCATGGCTCGAATTATCACTATTGCCAATCAGAAGGGTGGTGTCGGCAAGACGACTACATCGGTCAATCTTGCAGCTGCCATCGCGGGCAAACGCAACCGTGTGCTGCTGGTCGATCTTGACCCCCAGGGCAATGCCACTATGGGTTGCGGGGTAGATAAGTACAAACTGAAAAGCTCATGTTGTGATGTGCTGTTGGGCGAGTGCCGTCTGCATGAAGCAGTGATTACACTGGACGAGATCGGGATGGATATCCTGCCGGCCAATGCCGATCTGACGGCGGCAGAGGTGGGTCTGATGGATCTGCCGCTACGCGAGAAGCGCCTCAGCCTGGCGCTGGAAGGGTCGCAGGAAGATTATGACTACATTTTTATAGATTGCCCCCCTTCACTCAACATGCTCACCATCAACGCCCTGGTGGCATCGGGCGGGGTGTTGGTGCCGCTACAGACAGAGTACTATGCGCTGGAAGGGCTGACGGCGCTGATGAAGACCATTGAACAGCTCAAGCACAGTCGCAACCCGGATCTGCAACTTGAAGGCATTCTGCGCACCATGCATGATCCGCGCAATAATCTTGCGGTGGAGGTGTCGGCACAGCTGCTGACCCACTTCAAAGACAAGGTATTCAATACGGTGATACCCCGAAATGTGCGGGTGGCCGAAGCGCCCAGCCACGGTCTGCCGGTGCTGATGTATGATAAATCCTCGCGTGGGGCGATCTCCTATCTGGCACTGGCCAGTGAGGTTTTGCGGCGACATGCACAGTGCCGTCCCGCCTCCGCATAACCCCTGATCAACACACAACCTGAACCCTGACTGATTCGATATGGCAGCAAAAAAACGTGGCCTTGGGCGAGGCCTGGACGCCCTGCTGGGCAGTGGGGCTTCTGAAGAAGCGAACGCCACTGATGGTGGTGACAACGGCTCAAAAGATGGCGATTTTGTCACTCTGCCAGTAGATTTGATCCAGCGGGGTCGATACCAGCCCCGGCGGGATTTCAACCCCGACAGCCTGCGTGAGCTGGCGGACTCGATTGCCGCCCAGGGCGTGGTGCAGCCGATTGTGGTGCGTCCGGTGGGTCAAGGGCGCTATGAGATCATCGCTGGTGAACGCCGCTGGCGGGCAGCTCAGCAGGTCGGCCTGAGCGATATCCCGACCGTGGTTCGGGACGTATCGGATCAGACCGCCATGGCAATGGGGCTGATCGAAAATATCCAGCGGGAAGATCTGAATCCGCTGGAAGAGGCCACCGCCCTGCACCGCCTGCTGAATGAGTTTGAACTCACCCACCAGCAGATCGCCCAGGCGGTTGGAAAATCCCGCACCACGGTAACCAATCTGCTGCGCCTGCTGGAGCTTAACGAGGATGTCAAACGGCTGGTGGAGGCGGGAAAGATTGAGATGGGACATGCCCGCGCCCTGCTGGGGTTACAGGCGCAGACGCAGAGTGATGGCGCCAGAGAGGTGGTCAAAAAGGGCTTGTCGGTCAGAGAGACAGAGCGGCTCGTGCGTCGTCTGCAAGGGGAGGCATCCGGCGATTCGGCAAGGGACAAAAAGCCTGTAAAAGATGATCCAGACATCTCACGGCTACAGGAAGATCTGTCAGAGCGGTTGGGCGCACAGGTGAAGCTCCAGCAAGGGGCAAAAGGGAAGGGAAAACTGGTAATCTCCTATAACAGCCTCGATGAGCTGGAGGGGATTTTGGAGCACATCCAGTAGTCGATGAGCGAAGCGCTAATTATTTAACCGCACCGATTGACCCGGTATCTGAATCCGCCTATACTGCGCCGCTCTAATTTCGCCCGACATTGGTACGGCACAGAGGCTCGGGATGCAAATTACAGACAGAGGTCAGGCCTTCAAGACGGTTTTTGCGCAATTTGCGATGACCCTGCTGGTCTCTGCTGTTTTGGCAGTGGTTGCACCGCAGCATGCCTATTCGGCGCTGGCTGGTGGTTTGATTGCAAGCAGTGCGAATGCCTTTTTTTCATTTTGGGTGTTTGGTCACTACAGTGCTCAACACCCAAACAAGCTGGTTGCTCGGCTTTATGGAGCGGAGACTGCCAAGCTGATTCTGGTCGGAGTGCTGTTTGCAGCCGCCGTCCAGTTAATAGTTCCGCTCAGTGGAGGCGCCCTGTTCGGTGTCTTTTTGTTGATCCACCTGATGCCGGGATTGATGAGTTTGCTTAATTAACAACAAACCTGTTTTGAGAATGTAAAGAGATGGCTGGCGACACCCTAACTTCAAGCGAATATATCAAGCATCATTTGACTAACCTGACCTTTGGTCAGAAAGCAGATGGTTCATTGGGCATTGCGGATACCGCAGCAGAGGCTGCGCAGATGGGTTTCTGGGCAATCCACGTGGATACCATGTTCTGGTCTCTCCTGCTGGGTGGTATTTTCCTTTATTACTTCAAAAAAGCAGCTGATACAGTAACCACAGGCGTCCCTGGTGGTTTGCAAAATTTTTGCGAATGGATCATTGAGTTTATTGACGAGAGTGTTCGCGGCTCCTTTACCAGCAAGAATGTCCTGGTTGCCCCATTGGCATTGACCATCTTTGTATGGGTCTTCCTGATGAATCTGATGGATCTGGTTCCCGTTGACGTTATTCCGCTGCTTGCAGGCTGGTTTGGCATCCATTTTATGAAGGTTGTCCCCTCTACCGATCTTAACGCCACCTTTGGTCTGGCCATTGGTGTTTTTAGCCTGATGATCTTCTACAGCATCAAAGTAAAAGGCCTCAAGGGCTTTATGGGCGAGCTTACCTTCATGCCGTTCCAGTCAAAAAATCTGGTTGTTCAGGTGTTGTTCATCCCGATTAACTTTTTGCTTGAGTTTGTCAGCCTGATTGCCAAGCCAGTCTCACTGGCACTTCGTCTCTTCGGTAATATGTATGCTGGTGAGATGATCTTTATCCTGATTGCCATTATGTACAACGCTGGACTTGTTCTAGGCCTGTTCGGCGGTGTGCTACAGCTGGGCTGGGCAATCTTTCATATCCTTATTATTACACTACAGGCGTTTATCTTTATGACGCTGGCTATTGTGTATATGGATATGGCTCATAACGAGCACTAATTTACTTTTCTATTCACTAACTAACTCACCAAATTTAAGGGGAGAGCAAAATGACAGAAGCAACAGCAATGTTGTATATCGCCGGAGCAATCATGATAGGTTTTGGCGCTCTGGGGGCTGCGATAGGCATTGGCGTTCTGGGTGGCCGTTTTCTGGACGGAGCGGCACGTCAGCCGGAACTTGTTCCAATGTTGCGTACCCAGTTCTTCATCGTCATGGGCCTGGTTGATGCCATACCCATGATTGCTGTTGGTCTGACGATGTACATACTGTTTGCGGTTGCCGGTTAACCCCCGGCTTATTAACCCAATTATCTGCGAAGCGACTTTCAGGTAACTGAAAGCGAGGTAATAACAGAATGAACATCAATTTAACTCTATTCGGTCAGCTCGTATCGTTTGGCGTGTTCGTGTGGTTTACGCTGAAGTATATCTGGACTCCGATGATGGGCGCGTTAGAAGAGCGTCGTAACGGAATCGCCGATAGCCTCTCTGCTGCTGAAAAAGGCAAGCATGATGAAGTGCTTGCAAAGCAGCATGCCAAAAAGATCCTGCTTGAAGCCAAGAATCAGGCTTCCGAGATCAAGGCGCAAGGTGAAAAACGGGCGTCTGAAATTGTCGATGAGGCGAAAAATGAGGCGTATGCTGAAGGCGAACGTCTGCTAACCGCTGCGCGTGCCGAAATCGACCAAGAGGTTAGTCGGGCTCGTGAGCAGCTACGCGAACAGGTTGCAACCCTGGCCATCTCCGGTGCAGAGAGAATTCTTCAGCGTGAAATCGATGCAGCGGCTCATAAAGACGTTGTCGATTCCGTCGCCAACCAGATCTAAGGCACCATTATGGCTGGAGAAAACTTAACCATTGCCCGCCCATATGCAGAAGCGGTTTTTGGTCGAGCCAGTGAAACCGATAAGCTGGATCACTGGTCAGATACACTTGGCCTGCTGGCTGCCGTTGTGCAGGATGAAAGGGTAGCCGCCGCGATCTCAAACCCAAAGTTTGAGAGTGACCAGCGCGTTTCACTTATGCTGGATATCTGCGCAAAGCATCTGGATGCGGAAGGTCAAAATCTGGTGCGGCTGCTGGTGCATAATAGCCGACTGAGTGTCCTGCCTGAGATCGCATCGATCTACGAAGGGCTTAAAAATGAGAGTCAGGGGCGCCTTGATGTAGAGATAGTCTCCGCATACAAGATGACCAAGGCTCAAGAAAACACGCTTGCAGCTGCGCTGAAAAAGCGCCTTGACCGAGAGATCCGGGTTACCAGTGAAATCAATCGTGATCTGATTGGTGGCGTAATCATACGTGCTGGAGATCTGGTAATTGACGGATCTGTACAAGGTCGACTGCGAAAGCTAGCCACTGAATTAGGAATATAACGAGAAGCCATCATGCAGCTCAATCCATCTGAAATTAGCGATCTGATCAAGAGTCAGATTGAAAAATACGAGCCAGAAACCGAAGCCCGCACAGAGGGCACCATCGTCAGCTTGACGGACGGTATCGCCCGCATCCACGGTCTGGCAGACGCAATGTCATACGAAATGCTGGAGTTTCCAGGCAACACCTTTGGTCTTGCTCTGAACCTCGAACGTGACTCTGTCGGCGCGGTTATCCTTGGCCCCTATACACACCTCTCAGAAGGCGATGCCGTAAAATGTACCGGCCGCGTGTTGGAGGTGCCTGTCGGGCCAGGGCTGCTGGGTCGCGTTGTCGATTCGCTGGGTCTGCCGATTGATGGCAAGGGTGCTATTGACGCTGCTGGTACGAAGCCAATTGAAGAGATTGCGCCAGGCGTTATCGCACGTAAATCTGTCGATGAGCCGGTTCAAATCGGACTTAAAGCGATTGATGCCATGGTGCCGGTTGGGCGTGGACAGCGTGAGCTGATCATTGGTGATCGCCAAACAGGTAAGTCAGCCATCGCCATTGATGCCATCATCAACCAAAAAGGTACAGGCATTAAGTGTATCTATGTTGCGATTGGTCAGAAGGCCTCTACCATTGCACAGGTTGTTCGCAAGCTGGAAGAGCACGGCGCAATGGATCACACCATTGTGGTTGCCGCCTCTGCCGCTGATTCTGCGGCACTACAGTTTATCGCACCTTATTCTGGTGCCACCATGGGTGAGTACTTCCGTGATCGCGGTGAAGACGCACTGATTATCTATGATGATCTGACCAAACAGGCCTGGGCCTATCGTCAGGTATCACTGCTGCTGCGTCGTCCGCCGGGTCGTGAAGCCTATCCGGGTGACGTGTTCTATCTCCATTCACGCCTGCTGGAGCGTGCATCGCGCATCAGCGCCGAGCATGTCGAGAAGATCACCAATGGTGAAATAAAGGGCAAGACCGGCTCTTTGACCGCGCTGCCTATCATCGAAACCCAGGGCGGTGACGTATCAGCATTCGTACCGACCAACGTAATCTCTATTACGGACGGTCAGATCTTTCTGGAAGCCGACCTGTTCAACGCAGGTATTCGTCCAGCGATCAACGCCGGCCTCTCTGTATCACGGGTGGGTGGTGCGGCGCAGACCAAGATCATCAAAAAGTTGGGTGGCGGTGTCCGTCTGGTACTGGCGCAATATCGTGAGCTGGCAGCATTTGCCCAGTTTGCATCAGATCTTGACGAGGCTACCCGCAAGCAGCTGGAGCGTGGCGAGCGTGTGACCGAGCTGATGAAGCAGGCGCAATACTCTCCGCTCTCTGTGGCCGAGATGGCCGTCTCCTTGTTTGCTGCCAACGAAGGCTACCTGGATGACGTTGAGGTCAACAGGATTGTGGCGTTCGAAGCCTCACTGCACGGCTACATGAAGAGCAACCAGCAGGCATTGAGCGACAAGATCAATGCAGAAGCTAACTACAATGACGAAATCATCCAGTCATTGCATGATGCGCTCAAGGATTTCAAAGCCAACCACAGCTGGTAGGCCGAGAGATAGACGAGATCGCATTTAGGCTTATTTAACAGAGAGCAATCATGGCAGGCGCAAAAGAGATACGCACCAAGATCGCCAGCATCAAAAACACGCAGAAGATCACCTCTGCGATGGAGATGGTGGCGGCCGCCAAAATGCGCAAGGCTCAGGAACGCAAAGAGGCAACAGCCCCTTATGCGGCAAAGATGAAAAATGTCATCAGCCACCTGTCCCATGCGCATCCAGAGTACAGACACAGCTTCATGATCGAACGTGAAGCCAAGCGGGTGGGCTACATCGTTATCTCATCTGACCGTGGTCTGTGTGGCGGCCTGAACAACAACCTGTTTCGCCAGCTGGCCAGAGAGATCAAGATACAGCAAGAGAGCGGTGTCGAGGTTGAGTTCTGCACCATCGGCAAAAAGGCGTTGGGTTTCTTTCGTCGCTACGGTGGCCGGGTGATGGCAGAGGCCACCCAGCTGGGTGACGCCCCTCGCATCGAGGATCTGATTGGTGTGGTAAAGGTGATGCTGGATGCCTATGAGAACGGCAAAATCGACCGTATTTATATCGCCTACAACCAGTTTGTTAACACCATGACCCAAAACCCTACTGTTGAGCAGCTGGTGCCAATAGCCGGTGAAGCAGAGGAAGAGCTGAAGCACCACTGGGACTACATCTACGAGCCTGAGTCAAAAGAGGTTCTGGACGGCTTGTTAACACGCTACATTGAGTCGCTGGCATACCAGGGTGTTGTTGAAAACGGCGCTTGTGAGCAGTCTGCACGCATGGTTGCAATGAAATCCGCATCAGACAATGCTGGTGAGCTGATTGACGAGCTGCAACTGATATACAACAAGGCACGCCAGGCAGCGATTACCCAGGAGATCTCCGAGATCGTGAGCGGTGCTGCAGCGGTTTAAGTGCTACGAGTTGTTTTCAACTTGAGCAAAACGAATTTTTTAGAGTATAAATTTTCAACCTGACCCGATCAGGCAAGAAAGAGGATTAACTAATGGCCGGTAAAGTGGTAGAAATCATTGGCGCGGTAGTGGATGTTGAGTTCCCCCGTGATGAAATGCCTAAGGTCTACGATGCGCTGAAAATCGAAGAGGTCGGTTTGACCCTGGAAGTTCAGCAGCAGTTAGGCGATGGTGTGGCTCGTGCTATTGCCATGGGGTCTACCGATGGCCTGAAACGTGGTCTGGCGGTTGATAACACAGGCGCACCTATCCAGGTGCCCGTAGGTCAGGGTACCTTGGGACGCATTATGGATGTATTGGGTAACCCAATCGATGATGCAGGCCCTGTAGAGACTGAGAAATATATGCCGATCCACCGTGCGGCTCCCAAGTTTGATGAGCAGTCGAGCGCACTGGAAGTGCTTGAAACCGGCATCAAGGTTATCGACCTGATCATGCCCATCCAGAAGGGCGGCAAGGTTGGCCTGTTCGGTGGCGCGGGTGTAGGCAAAACCGTTACCCTGATGGAGCTTATCCGTAACATCGCGGTCGAGCACTCCGGCTTCTCGGTATTCGCCGGTGTGGGTGAGCGTACTCGTGAGGGTAACGATTTCTACCACGAAATGGCGGAAGGCAACGTACTGGATAAGGTGTCACTGGTCTATGGCCAGATGAACGAGCCTCCAGGCAACCGTCTGCGCGTGGCGCTGACCGGCCTGACCATGGCCGAAAACTTCCGTGACGAAGGGCGTGATGTGCTGTTGTTCGTTGACAACATCTATCGTTATACCCTGGCGGGAACCGAGGTATCTGCACTGCTGGGTCGTATGCCTTCTGCGGTGGGCTACCAGCCTACTCTGGCGGAAGAGATGGGCGCACTGCAAGAGCGTATCACCTCTACCAAGACCGGCTCCATCACCTCATTCCAGGCCGTCTATGTGCCGGCGGATGATTTGACCGATCCCTCCCCTGCAACCACTTTTGCGCATCTGGATGCGACCCTGGTGTTGTCTCGCCAGATCGCAGAGCTGGGCATCTATCCAGCGGTAGATCCACTGGATTCCACCAGCCGGATTCTTGATCCAAACATCGTTGGCGCAGAGCACTACGAAGTGGCTCGTGGCGTGCAGGGTACACTGCAACGCTATAAAGAGTTGAAGGATATCATCGCCATTCTGGGCATGGATGAGCTGTCAGATGAAGATAAGCTTTCCGTAACCCGCGCCCGTAAGATCCAGCGTTTCCTCTCCCAGCCGTTCTTCGTGGCAGAGGTATTTACCGGCGCACCCGGTAAATACGTCTCATTGAAAGATACACTGATCGGTTTTAAAGCCATTCTTGCGGGTGAGTATGACCATCTGCCAGAGCAGGCCTTCTATATGGTTGGTGGAATCGACGAAGTAGCAGCAAAGGAAGAGAAGTAGACAGCGCTTCCCGCTCTGGAGACATATTTAGATGGCAATGACGATACATGTAGACATTGTGAGTGCAGAGGGAGCGATCCACTCTGGACTGGCCGAGATGGTCTATGCACCTGCCGTAATGGGCGAACTGGGTATTGCACCTCGCCATACACCGCTGGTAACCCAGCTTAAGGCGGGTGAAGTACGAGTAGATGAAGGCGATGGCAAAGAGATGCAGCACTTCTTTGTCTCAGGCGGCATCCTTGAGGTTCAGCCGCACGTCGTTACCATCCTTGCCGATACCGCTATTCGCGCGGCGGATCTGGATGAGGCTGCTGCACTTGAGGCCAAACGTCGAGCCGAGGATGCCTTGGCCGGCCAGCAGGCTGACTTTGAACATGCTAAAGCGCAGGCCGAGTTGGCGGAAGCGGCCGCACAGCTGAGAGCAATTGATAAATTACGCAAAACACACGGTTGATTGCTGGACATTAATGCGGCACCAAAAACGGTTCTCCCTGAGAGCCGTTTTTTTTTGCGTATACAGGTACAATTAATCTTCACTCTAAATAACGAGACGGAAATCAGATGAAACTTGGGGTTGTTATTCTAGCTGCCGGACAGGGAACACGTATGCGTTCCTCACTACCTAAGGTTTTGCATCGATTGGCCAATCGCCCGCTGCTCAGGCATGTGGTTGATACCTCCAAAAAGCTTGCTCCAGAGCAGATTATTGTGGTCTTTGGACACGGTGGGGCGATGGTTCCGCAGGTCTTCTCCTCGGATGGCGGCTTGATCTGGGTGGAGCAGCAACAACAACTGGGTACGGGGCATGCGGTAGATCAGGCGCTTCCAGCCCTTGCCGATGTCGATCAGGTTCTGGTGCTGTATGGCGATGTGCCGCTGATCCAGGCCGAAACGCTCTCGTCACTGATCCAGGCGGCAGCTGAGACCGACCTGGCGCTGCTTACCGTTGAGCTGGAAAATCCTACAGGCTATGGGCGCATTGTGCGCACTGCACAAGGCAGGGTGCAGCGCATTGTAGAGCAGAAAGATGCAACGGCTGAAGAGCTGGCCATTACCGAGATCAACACCGGTTTTCTGATTGCAGATAAAAAGAGGCTGATCTATTGGCTGTCGCGCGTCGATAACCATAATGCTCAAAAGGAGTACTACCTCACGGATATCGTGGAGCTTGCGGTTGCCGATGGTGTCGATGTAAAGGTGGCGCAGCCGGAGGATGCAACAGAGGTGATGGGTGTGAATGATCGTGCCCAACTGGCACAGCTGGAGCGCCACTATCAACAACACCAAGCCAAAATACTAATGCAGCAAGGGGTGGCCTTTTTGGATCCATCGCGGTTTGATCTTCGCGGCGAGCTGACGGCTGGCCGAGATGTTCAGATTGATATCAATGTGATCATCGAAGGCAGGGTAGAGCTGGGGGATGATGTCTGCATTGGTGCCAACAGCGTTATTCGAAACAGCGTTGTTGCCGATGGGGTTCAGATCCTTGAAAATTGTGTGATTGAAGATGCGACTATCGGTGCAGAGAGTGTGATTGGCCCCTTCGCACGCATCCGGCCTGGAACCCAACTGGCGGGTAGAAACCGGGTGGGTAACTTTGTTGAGATTAAAAAATCTGTTATCGATGAGGGCAGCAAGATCAATCATCTGAGCTATATCGGCGATGCCGTGGTTGGAAAGGATGTCAACATTGGTGCCGGTACCATCACCTGCAACTATGACGGAGCCAATAAATCTCAAACCATTATTGGTGACAATGCCTTTATTGGTTCTGATTCACAGCTGGTTGCCCCGGTTGAAATTGGCGCGGGTGCCACCATCGGAGCAGGCTCTACCATTACTTCTGATACGCAACCGGAGATGCTGACACTCAGCCGCAGCAGGCAATACAGTGTCAAAGGCTGGAAACGTCCGGTAAAAAAACCGAAAAAATAGAGGCAAGATCACTATGTGCGGAATTGTCGGTGCCATTGCACAGGAAGATGTAACAGCTGTTTTATTGGAGGGGTTAAAGCGCCTGGAGTATCGGGGCTATGACTCGGCAGGGATCGCGATCCGAACGGCGGATGGGCGGCTGCAACGGGTTCGCTCTGTTGGCAAGGTGGCGGCGCTCCAGGGGTTACTCGACAGGAACACCGTTAAGGGTAATCTGGGCATTGCACACACCCGATGGGCAACCCACGGCATGCCTGCTGAGCGGAATGCCCATCCCCACATGAGTGGCGAGCAGGTTGCCATCGTGCACAACGGCATCATCGAAAACCACAGTGAGCTGCGGAAGCAGCTTGAGGCTCAAGGCTACACCTTTACCTCCGAAACCGATACCGAGGTGATCGCCCATCTGCTGGCTAGCCTGATGGGAGGCAGCCAGGATTTGGTTCAGATTGTACGTGCCGCCATCAAAAAACTTGTGGGCGCCTATGCATTGGCGGTGGCGAATCCCGAGGATTCGGAGCGGCTGGTAGTGGCGCGTGCGGGAAGCCCCCTGGTGGTTGGTGTGGCAGAGGATGGCAACTATATCGCCTCGGATGTTTTCGCGCTGCTGCCGGTTACCCAGCGTTTTATATTTCTTGAGGAGGGCGACATTGCGGAGGTGCGGCGAGATGGCGTCACGGTCTTTGATAGAGATGGCAATGTGGTAGAGCGCCCGGTTCGAAAATCACATCTGGCCGCATCAACCGCTGACAAAGGCCCCTACCCGCACTACATGCTCAAAGAGATCCATGAGCAGCCCGCAGTGATTGCCGAAACCCTTGAGGGGCGCATCTACAAAGGGCGGCTGCTGGAAGAGAGCTTTGGCCATGAGGCGAAACTGCTGCTGGACAGAACGGAGGCGGTGCACATCATTGCCTGTGGCACCAGCTATCATGCAGGTCTGGTAGCAAAATACTGGCTGGAGGAGATAGGCCTGCAGTGCAGTGTGGAGGTGGCAAGCGAATATCGCTACCGTCGGGTTGTGGTGCCGAAAAGCACGCTATTTATCACGATCTCCCAATCTGGAGAGACAGCAGACACCCTGGCGGCACTGCGCGGTGCAAAAGAGGCAGGCTATCTGGGCAGCCTCTGCATCTGCAATGTGCCCGAGAGCTCACTGGTGCGTGAGTCGGACGTTGCGCTGATGACGCGCGCCGGGCCAGAGATCGGGGTCGCCTCTACCAAGGCCTTCACCACCCAGCTGGTCGCCTTTCGCCTGCTTACCCTGGCGTTTGCCCGCAGGCGGGGGATGACTCAGGAACGCGAGAAAGAGCTGGTGGATGAGCTGCACGCCCTGCCCCGTCAGGTCGAGGTTGTGCTGAAGCTGTCAGATGCGATTCGCGAGATGGCCAATGGCTTTGCCAAAAAAGAGCATGCACTCTTTTTAGGGCGCGGTACCTTTTATCCCATTGCGTTGGAGGGTGCGCTGAAGCTGAAGGAGATCTCCTACATCCATGCCGAAGCCTATCCTGCCGGGGAGCTGAAGCATGGGCCATTGGCCCTGGTGGATGCGGATATGCCCGTGGTGTGTGCCCTGCCGGATGATGCACTGCTGGAGAAGGTGCTGTCGAACCTGCAAGAGGTACGGGCACGAGGCGGCGAGCTATTTCTGTTCAGTGACCGCGCCGTCAGTATCGATCTGGATCACTACCAAAACCTGACGCTGGATGACATCTTCCCGACCACGGCACCGATTGTCTATAGCATCCCGCTGCAACTGCTCTCCTACCATGTGGCGGTTCTGAAAGGCACCGATGTGGATCAGCCTCGCAATCTGGCAAAGTCAGTGACTGTAGAGTAGTGGCGGCTTACTTTGCTGCCTCGATCTCTTTATGCACAGATTCCAGGTTGCGCGCCCAGATCCCTTTTTGCCGCAGCTGTGATGCAAGCTTTGGTCGGGCGGCGATGGCGGCAGCCCGGTCAGGGTAGATGCCGTAGAGCAGTGGATACCAGGGTTTGCCGTTGCGAGAGGTTTTAAAGTAGGCAACCTGCCCCGCCAGCTTGTGCCGCTTGATATAGGCAGGGATCTTTGAGCGGTCTGTTAAACCAATAATCTGGAGCGTATAGGCGGTTGGTTTTTGAGCGAGCAACCACGCCTCCTGCCGAGGCTCTTTTTTGACGGTTTCGGGTTTGGGTGTGGCTTTTATTGCTGGTGCAGCAGCAGGTGGTTTTATTGCCATCTTGGGGGCAGAGGGGGGTTTGACCGGGGTGACAACCGGTTTGACCACCTCTGGCGTTACCGCAACGGGCGCTGTTGGCACATCGGCTGGGTCAACCATTGGAACAGCTGGTGCTGGCCTCTCTATTATCTCAGGGGGAGGTTCCGCTTTGTCTGTTGCTGGTGTAACAGCTGTAGCCACCTCCTCTCTCTTTGATATGGGCTCCAGCTCTTCAACGGGTGTGATATGCGGTGGTAATTCCGGTAACCCCGGTGCCTTCTCCGGTACTCTCTTTGGCTCAGGCAGGGGCGGCAGCTTCAGGGCCATTTCAGAGCTGTTCTCGATTACAGCAGGGTCAGCAGGGGTCTCATTGGGAGAGGTTTTATAAAAAAAGGAGTTGATCTCATCTTGAAAGAGCAACAGTACCAGGATGACAGAGATAAGCCCGAGTGTGCCGACAATGGCGGTTATGGGCAGATCTTCCATCAGCAGTTTCAGCGCAGATCGTTCGGTTGGCTTTTGAGGTGTAGCGGGGTGAGCCGGTAGTCTGGTTAAGAGGTTTTCAATCTGCCCAGGCAGCCCCTGGCTGCTATGGATAATCCTCTCCATTTGGCCAGTGGTCAGTGCAAAGGCTTCGAGTGCGCCCCGAGCCAGGAGCACCTGCGTGATATAGGCGGTAGCCTGCTCGGGGTTGAGCGGGGGCATATCCAGTGTTTGGATCGTTTGGGTGGCAAGGCTGTGGGTTCCTTGTGTATGTAAAATGTCGTCAATTGCTGGTGCGGCAAATAAAATAAGGTGCAGCAGATGTTGCTCTTTTGTGGTGGAAGAGAGGTGTAGTTGCAACAGCTCAGCAATGGTCTCAATGGGCAGTAGATGTGCATCATCGACGGCAATGACGGGGAGTCTGCCATCGTGCTGTAGCTGCTCAAAGTGATTTAGAATCTGCTGCTTTATCTGATCGTCTTTTTCCGTGACGCCGAAATGTTGAGCGAGTAGCGAATAGAGCTGCTCGGGGTGCATCATGGGGTTGGCATCAATACGGCAGAGCATCCAATGCCCAGGTGTTTGTGATTGAAGCTGAAAAAGAAGGGTTGTCTTGCCTGATCCCTGCGGCCCTTTTATCAAAGGGATCAGTTTGCTGTTTTCAGTTAGATGGTTGATAAGATCCAAACATTGCGTCAGCTCTGGATAGGTAAAGAACTGCGATGGGCGGGTTGATGCCATGCCGCCAGCCGGATCTGCCGGCCTGCGGTCGGAAGGGGAGTAGCTATCGGTTGGCTCGTCCATATTCATTTAGCGTGGCATATAGGTGGTCATGATTGAAGTCGCCAGTCACAATGGATTTTCCAATGCCCTGGAGCAGCACCAGGCGCAGCTGGCCATCCACTACTTTTTTGTCAACTGACATGAGCTCCATAAAACGTTCCGGCGTTAAGCTGGGGGGTGGCTCCACGGGCAGGCCGGTGCGTTTGATCATTACTACAATACGCTCTTTTTCATCGTGGGTCAGCCACCCCTGTTTTTGTGACAGGGATGCGGCCATGCATATCCCTGTACCGACGGCCTCTCCATGCAGCCAGTCTCCATACCCCACCCCGGTCTCTATGGCATGCCCAAAGGTGTGACCCAGATTGAGCAGGGCGCGCTGGCCAGCCTCAAGCTCATCTGCCGCAACGATGCGGGCCTTGTTTTGGCATGAGCGGGCTATGGCATAAGAGAGGGCTTTGATATCCCGGTTTAGAAGGGCATCGAGATGCTGCTCTAACCAGGCAAAGAACTCAGCATCTGCAATAAGGCCATATTTGATGATCTCTGCCAAGCCAGCTGCCAGCTGGCGCTGTTCCAGTGTGTTGAGTGTCGCGGTGTCGGCAATGACGCAACGTGGCTGGTAGAAGGCACCGATCATATTTTTACCCAGCGCATGATTCAGGCCAGTCTTTCCGCCAACGGAAGAGTCAACCTGCGCCAACAGGGTGGTGGGGATCTGAATGAAGTGAACGCCACGCTGATAGGCAGCGGCGGCAAAGCCGGCCATATCGCCAATGACACCACCACCCAGGGCGACTATGGTGCAGCGCCGGTCAAAATGTTGTGCCAGGAGTGCATCGAATATGCGGTTCCAGACCGCAAGGGTTTTAAACTGCTCGCCATCGGGGAGTATGATGGAGGCGGTCTGAAAGCCCTTGAGGGCGGTGAGCAGTGGTTCCAGATAGAGGGGGGCAACGGTCTCATTGCTGACCACCATAACCTGCTGACTGGGGATGTGGCGCCGGTAGAGTTCGGCGTCTCCTAAAAGGCCGGAGCCGATGTAGATAGGGTAGCTTCTTTCGCCGAGGTCAACGTGCAGGGTTTGAGGGGTCGATTCCACAAGCAGGGTTCCGTACGGTAAATGGATAGAGGGTTATTATCCCGGAAAGCAGAGCCTAGGAGCCTGTCCGAGAATAGGTAAATTTACGAGCCGTCAAAAAATTAATCCCTTGAAATTCAAAGAGTTAAAAGCATTAACCCATAAAAAGCTGAGTTCTCGGACAGGCTCCTAGTGCCATGCGCGGGTTGATGTTTACCTCTCAGAGATCTGCTGGATGATATCTTTTGTTACGGCGGCGGCATTACGTCTTTCGGTCGATATAATGTAATCAGCAACCTGCCGGTACAGTGGGTCGCGCTGAGCCATCAGCTCCTGTAGTTTGGCCAGGGGGTTTTCAGTCTGTAGCAGGGGGCGGCTGCGATCCTTTTGGGTTCGGGCAAACTGCTGTTCAGGAGAGCAGTACAGGTAGATGACAATCCCGCGTGCGGTGAGGTGTTGTCGGCTTGTGGCATCCAGTACAGCGCCACCGCCAGTCGATAACACCACCCCTCGTTGCTGGGTTAACTCGTCCAGAATGGCCTGCTCCCGCTTTCTGAAGCCCGCTTCACCTTCAAACTCAAAGATGGTGGGGATATCCACCCCGGTGCGCTTCTGGATCTCAAGGTCACTATCCTTGAATTCCAGGCCAACCTTTACAGCGAGCTGTTTGCCTATTGTGCTTTTGCCTACCCCCATTGGGCCAACAAGAAAGATGTTTTCAATACGTTGCATGCAGAGGTTGTCCAGCTATCCAGTCTCTATGATTACTTTGGGAATATTCACCACCAAGGAGCTGCTCAGTGTGATCAACGTATGCTCAGCGTATCTTTCAGGATTTTGGGGGTGACAAAGATGAGCAGCTCTTTATTGTCATCTTTTTCAAAACGCTGCTTAAACATGAACCCAACATAAGGCAGGTCACCAAAGAATGGAACACGTTCTATGTTTTCCACCTTGTCACGCTCAAATACACCACCAAGTACAACGGTCTCTCCATTCTCTACCAGCACAGTGGTTTCGACAGAGCGCCTGTCAATAGGCGGTATACCCAGAAGTGCGCGCGTGTAATCAGGGTTGTCTTTGTTAATGACAAGATCCATGATGATGCGGTCATCAGGTGTGATATGGGGAGTAACTTCCAGCTTTAGCAGCGCCTCTTTAAAGGCAATGGTGGTTGCACCACTGGAGGATCTTACTTCATAAGGGATCTCCAGTCCCTGCTTGATGACCGCCTTATTCTGATCCGAGGTGATAACACGGGGGCTGGCAACAAGCTCGCCCCGGCCCTCTTGCTGCATGGCGGATAGCTCAAGGCGTAACAGGTGTGATGCCACTCTTGCCAAGACCAGGTTAATAGCTCCGCCGCGTGTAGCACTGAGTGTTTGGGGCAGATTGACCATCAGGGAGTCATTGCCAGTACCTGCAGGGTTTTCTATATAGGTTGGGCCAAAAGCGGGGTCATAGGTGACATCGCCAGGCAGGCCGCCAGTGACAATGGCGTTGGTGTTGCTGTTGGGAAACGCCTTGTCTGCAGTGTATCCGCCACCTAATTTAAAACCAATATCCTTGGCAAAATCATTATTGGCAATAACCACCCGTGATTCAATGAGCACCTGCCGGATCGGGATATCCAGCAGCTCGACCAGGCTGCGAACCTCTTCCAGTTTGGAGCTGGTGTCCTGCACCAGCAGGGTATTGGTGCGCTCATCGATTGTCACATTGCCACGCTCAGAGAGCAGGTTGTTCTCTTCGCCCTTTAACAGTGTGGCAAGGTCTGCTGCCTTGGCATAGTTGATCTGAATAAATTCAGAGCGCAGTGGAGCCAGCTCTTCGATCTGGCGCTCAGATTCAAGTATCAGCTTCTCTCGGGCAGCAATCTCTTCTGTGGGGGCGACCAGTATGACCTTGTCGGTGCGCCGCATGGAGAGCCCCTTGGTTTTGAGGATGATGTCCAGCGCCTGATCCCAGGGGACATTCTTCAATCGCAGGGTGATGCGCCCTTTTACCGTATCGCTGGTGACCATGTTCAGGCCGGTAAAATCGGCCAGCAGCTGCAGCACAGAGCGCACCTCGATGTCCTGAAAGTTGAGGGAGAGGCGATCCCCGGTAAAGATGGCTTTGTCCTGTTCCATCTTCTCTTTCTGTGCCCTGGTGAGTGGGCGCACCTCAACGGTATAGAGCTGATCTGTCTGATAGGCCAGATGCTCATAGTTGCCGATGGGAAAGATCGCTATCTTGACATTGTTGTCGGATGGGGAGGCCTCAACGGTCTGCACGGGTGTGGCAAAATCAGTTACGTCATATTTGCGTGTTAGTGGCTGTGGCAGCATGGTATCCAGGAACTCGACCACAATGTGGCCGCCCTCTTCACGCAGGTCAACCAGGGTGCCTGGGTCTGAGAGGGTGATCATTATGCGTCCCTCTCCTGCATTGCCCCGGCGGAAGTCGATGTTTTCAATGGCTCGTGCCCTGGGGGTGCTGCGGGCATACGAGGCTGTGGTTTCTTGTGATGGCTCTGACCGTGGGGCTGCTGGGGGCTGGTCGGCAATCGTGTTTCCACCTTCGATGGTGATGATCGCCTGATTTCCATCCAGGCTGATGTTGTAAGGAACGGCTGTGACCAGATTGATAACAATGCGGGTACGTGAACCTGCCTCAATGGCGGTAATGCTTCTGGCCATGCCGACACTGATCGGGAGGGTCTTCTTTTTCAGGCCACTGGACATGCCGGTAAAATCCAGGGCGATGCGTGCAGGATGATCTGTAGTAAAGCTGGTTGGTGGCATCAGCGGCCCGGAAGCGGTCAGGGTGATCTGGACACGGTTGCCGGGCAGTGTTGTGGATTTGATATCTTCTAATACCACACCCGCCGCTGCATGGGCTGGTGAAAACAGTGCCGTTATGAAAAGTAGCAGTAGCGCTTGGATCACTACAGCACGGTAGCGGTATCGGCCTGTTCTATGGCTAGCCTGATGCTGTGATCCGGATTGGACCGGCTTGCTGTTCATCTTCATATCCTCTGCTTTATTCATCATCGCTCAGTGAGAGTGCGGCGGGTCGTTCCATATAACCTGACTGTCCGTCTGGCACGATCTCTATCAGTTCAATCTGGTCTTCTGAAATGCGGGTAATGCGCCCGTGATTCTGCCCCATGTAGTTGTCCGGTTGGACGCGGTAGATGGTTCCCTCCTGCGACCGAACCAGCCCCCAGGTGTTTCCAGCCTGCTCCAGGGTTCCAACCATGCGCAGGGAGTCCAGAGGGAAATCTTCAAGCTCTTCCTTGCGGCGCAGGGTATCGGGCCGAATGCCATTGTCGGGAAGATCTATCGCCATCTCAGGTTCCTCCCCCACGGAGAAGGCAAAGGGGTTGCGCTTGTCTGAGGCGGTATAGATGAAGGTCTCAATGGGTTTGATCTCTGGAAGGGGTGTGATCCGCCCGGCTGGCCGGGATTTGACCTCGTTGACAAACTCATGGAGGTCGGCCATCTGGTTATCGCTGCAGGCAGTTAGCGCGACGCAGACAAAAACAGCAGCCATACCTTTCAGCAGAGGGGAAACGGTGTCTGCTTTCACTATTCACCCTCCTCTTCGAGATAGCGGTAGGTTTTTGCGGTTGCCTCTAAAATTAGTTTTGTTCCCCCCGGCCGTTTGCGGGAGCCCCCCTGCTTACCAGCGGGATAGATTCTTACATCATGGATGGTGACGATGCGGGGGAGCGCAGCCAATCCACTGATAAACTCCCCAAACTCATGGAAGCCGCCATGCACTTTCAGCTTTATTGGCAGCTCGGCATAAAACTCTTTGGGCACTTCACCTGTGGGCTTGAAAAGCTCAAATTCCAGTCCTGCGGCCAGGCCGGTTTGTGATACATCAACCAGTAGTTCGGCAACCTCGGTTTTGTTGGGCAGCTGGCGCAGCATGGCACCAAATGACTGCTTCATCTCCTCGAGTTGCTGTTTGTACTTATCAAGATTGGCAGCCTTGGCCTGCTGTGCCTCAAAATTCTTTTTGAGAGTGATCTCTTCCTTTTCTGCCCGCTCAAGCTGTAGCAGTTGATCCTGGGTGTTAAAGTAGTAAAAGCCGACGGACAGGAGGGTGCAGACGAGCAGGATAAGTACAATCTTGACCGGCCAGGGCCAGATGCCGACGTTGCTGAAATCCAGCTCATTGAGTTCATCAAGGTTCACTGGTCGCTCCCGCTGGCAGGATTGATCTGTTGGGCTTTCAAGCGAAAATGGTTAAGCCCGGTGCCGGTTTTGTCCTTTGTCTCAATGACCAGAAGCTGAGGTTTGCCCAGCCACTCAGATGCCTCAATCTTGCGCATATAGGCGGATACCCGGGCATTGGATTGGGCGCGCCCCTCTATTCGGATGCTCTTCCCGCTCTGTTCAACCTTGGTGAGCAGTGCGCCTTCAGGGACGGTCTTTACCAGCTCATCAAACAGATGGACGACCTCAGGCCGGCTGCTTTGCAGCTCTTGAATCACTTCCATGCGTGCCAGCAGCTTTGCTTTGGTTGATTCCAGGTTTTTAATCTCTTTGATCTTGCTCTCTACCGCAGCAATCTCTTTCTTTAAGAAGGCATTTCTATTGTTTTGATGTTTGATCAGGCCGGCAATATGCATATGGCCGATAATCAGCAGCAGCACGGTAATAACGGCCATGCCTCCAACCGCAACACCAAATTCACGTTGGCGCTGTTTGCGAAGATTTTCGCGCCAGGGCAGCAGGTTGATCTGTGCCATCTTTAGTCAAAGCTCCTTAACGCCAGGCCACAGGCAATCATCATGGAGGGGGCATCGTTGCTCAGGCTCTGAGGCTTTACCCGTGATGAGACTGACATATTGGCAAACGGGTTGGCAATGATGGCGGGGGTTCCCAGCTTCTCTTCAATCAGCTCGTCAACCCCGGGTATGGAGGAGCAGCCACCCGCCATGACGATATAATCCACGCTGTTATAAGGGCTGGATGAGAAGAAGAACTGCAGGGATCGGCTCACCTGTTGCACCATTGCTTCGCGGAAGGGATCCAGCACCTCGGGGATGTAGTTATCCGGCAGGCCGCCCTGACGTTTGGCCATGCCGGCCTCCTCATAGGAGAGGCCGTAGCGGCGTTGAATCTCTTCGGTCAACTGGCGGCCGCCAAAGTTCTGCTCCCGAGTATAGATGATCTTGTTGTTGTGCAGCACATTCATGGTAGTGGTTGCTGCACCGACATCGGCAACCGCAACGGTTTGATTTTCACCCTGCTCCGGAAGCTGATCTGCAATCTGGCTAAAGGCATTCTCCATGGCGTAGGCCTCCACATCGACCACCTCGGCGGTGAGCCCCGCAATCTCAATGGCGGCGACGCGATCATCGACATTCTCGCTGCGCGAGGCGGCCAGCAGAACATCCATCATCTCCGGGTTTTTTTCAGAGGTTCCCAGCACCTCGAAATCCATATTCACCTCCTCCAGTGAATAGGGGATATATTGGTCTGCCTCGAGCTGGATCTGCGCCTCCATCTCCTGATCGGAGAGAGAGGCGGGCATGGTGATGATCTTGGTGATGACCGCAGAGCCTGAAACGGCAACGGCAACGTGCCTGGCGCGGGAACCGGAGCGTTTTACGACATTTCTTATGGATTCGCCAACTGCATTGACATCGGCAATATTTTTCTCCACGACAGCATTTTCCTGTAGTGGCTCCACTGCATAGCTCTCCACTCTGAATTGAGCGCCAGCGCGACCCATGGAGGATGTCTTACTCAGCTCCAGGAGTTTGATTGCCGTCGAGCTGATGTCCAGCCCAATGATGGCGGGTTTCTTGCGTTGGAAAATAGAAAGCATGCGGCACTTATTCTCGCTGTATTAACATGGCCTTAATGAGGATGTTAAAGATTTTGCTTTAACTAGACTGCTTAACTATATAGCAGTAAATAAAAAACATGTGAAGTATTTTTTTTATTTTCAGCGAAAAATCTGCTGATGTTTTTTGCTATTATAGCCCCTCTCTCCCCCTCTATTCTGGGGTGTCCCACCCAAAAAAACTGTGACAAGGTGCATGAAGCGGCTCATTGGATTGATTAAAATCGGAATAGTGCTGGGATGCCTTGGCGTGGTTGCCGGTACGGTCTCAATAGCTGCGGCCTATTATTATCTTGAACCTGAGCTGCCATCGGTAAAACATCTGCGGGATGTCCGTCTGCAGGTGCCGTTGAGAATCTTTAGCCGGGATCACCGGCTGATTGCCGAATTTGGAGAGAAGCGCCGTATCCCCCTCTCTTATGGGGAGATCCCGGATCAGATGGTCATGGCATTTCTTGCCGCAGAGGATGACCGTTTCTTTCAGCACCCGGGGGTGGACTATAAAGGCCTCCTGCGTGCTGCGGTCAGATTGGTACAGAGTGGCCAGCGCCGGCAGGGTGGCAGTACCATCACCATGCAGGTGGCCAGAAACTTTTTCCTGACCCCGGAAAAGACCTACATACGCAAACTCAAGGAGATTTTTCTGGCCTTGCGTATTGAGGGTGAGCTGGAGAAGCAGGATATCTTTGCGCTCTATCTGAATAAAATCTACCTGGGGCAGCGTGCCTACGGTGTGGGTGCAGCCGCGCAGGTCTACTATGGCAAGCGGGTGGGGGCGCTGACACTGCCGGAGATTGCGATGATTGCCGGTCTGCCCAAGGCACCCTCCAGCAATAACCCGCTGGCCAACCCCAAGCGAGCCGTAGAGCGGCGAAACTATGTGCTTGGACGCATGGCAAAACTGGGTTTTATTGATCCCGCTGAATACAACATGGCCATGGATGCGCCCATTACGGCCTCACTGCACGTCCCCAAGCCAGAGATCGAGGCCTCCTATTTCGCAGAGATGGTGCGAGCGGATCTGGTGGAGCGTTTTGGCAACGATGCCTACACCCAGGGCTACCAGGTCTACACCACGCTGGACAGCCGACTACAGAAGGCGGCCAATGATGCGGTACAAAAGGCGCTGATAGACTATGACCGGCGGCATGGGTTTCGTGGCATCACGCAGCACCTGGATCTGACAGAGGCGGTCACAGAGCAGGAGTGGGATGCGTTTTTACAGGATAAAAAACGCCTTGGTGGGCTGTGGGCCGGTTTGGTTACGGCAGTCGCTGAGCGCTCTGCAACCGTCTACCTGGGTGGGGGAAAACAGGTAACGATCGAATGGGATGGCCTGAAGTGGGCCAGACCCTACGTCAATGAAAACCGGCGTGGCCCAGTGCCCAAGGTGGCGGGAGAGATTCTGGCAGCAGGAGATCTGATTCGTCTCCAAAACCGCGGGACAGAGCTGGAGCCGGAGTGGCACCTGGCTCAGATCCCTGCGGTAGAGGGTGCGCTGGTTGCGGTCGATCCAAACAGCGGTGCGCTGGTCGCGGTGGTGGGTGGCTTTGATTTCTACCACAGTAAATTCAACCGGGCCATTCAGGCCAAACGGCAACCTGGGTCAGGCTTTAAGGCCTTCATCTACTCTGCTGCCCTGGATGAGGGCTATACCGCTGCCAGCCTGATCAATGATGCGCCGGTTGTATTTGATGACCCCAGTCTGGAGAGCGCCTGGCGACCAGAAAACTACAGCGGTAAATTCTTTGGCCCCACCCGCCTGCGTTTTGCACTGACCAAATCCCGCAACCTGGTCTCCATTCGCCTGTTGCGTGCCATTGGTATTGACCGGGCGCTGGAGCAGGCAGAGAAGTTTGGCTTTGACCCCAGTGAGCTGCCACACAATCTCTCACTGGCTCTGGGCAGCGGCGCAGTGACACCGCTACAGATGGCCATGGGTTACTCGGTGCTGGCCAATGGTGGCTACCGGGTAAAGGCCAATTTTATTGAGCGTATCGAGGATGGACAGCACAACATCGTCTTTAAGGCCGCCCCGCTGCGGGTGTGTGACGACTGCCTGATTGAAAAGGGGGAAGGGGTGGCGGATAGAGAGCTTGAAGGGCCGCCTCCGCATGTTGCGCCTCGTGTGATCAGCCCGGAGAACCACTATCTGATGAACTCCATGATGCAGGATGTCATCAAGCGGGGCACAGGCAGAAAGGCGCGGGTGTTGGGCCGCAATGATCTGGCAGGAAAGACCGGCACGAGTAATGATCAGCGTGATGCCTGGTTCAACGGTTTTCATCCGGATCTGGTGGCGATTGTCTGGGTGGGCTTTGACTCCTCCCAACCACTGGGCAGGGGTGAGGTGGGCGGCAAGGCCGCACTGCCAGCCTGGATTGACTTCATGAAGGTGGCGCTAAAGGATGTTCCCGAACACCCGTTGCAGATGCCGCCCGGCATGGTAACGGTGCGTATCGACCCGCGTACCGGCAGGCGTGCAGGGGCAGATCAAAAAGATGCCATATTTGAGGTTTTCCGTGCGGCAAACGCCCCGGAGGAGCAGGCAACCTCAGGCGGCCACTTGGGTGGTGGATCGAACCCGGATAGCACGGACAGCCCAGAAGAGATCTTTTAGCCGGTGTCTCACAACCGAAGAGATGATCAGCTGCGCCAGCGCATGGCCTATGAAATAGCACGCATGCTGGCAGATGGGACATGCCGGGATATACGCGTGGCGCGCCGCAAAGCGGCGGAGCGGCTGGGCACTACAAGCCGCTTTGAGCTGCCGACAGAAGCGGAGATTGAACAGGCACTGAAGACGCATCAATCGCTGTTTCAGCGCGAGCAGCAACCTGCGGTATTGAAAGAGCTGCGCCGACAGGCCCTGGCGGCAATGAAAACCCTGGCTCCCTTTAGCCCCCGCCTGGTGGGGCCGGTTCTGACGGGTACCGCCGTATCCCATAACAGGATAGAGCTACACCTCTTTAGCGAGACACCGGAAGAGGTGATCCTGTTTCTGCTGGATCGGGATATCCCCTGGCATGATGGCGAGAGAACCCTCTGCTTCAGCGGCGGGGTAAAGCGCAGCTACCCGGTCTGCCGTTTTCGCGCCGGGGATACCGATATTGAGCTTGTTCTCCTCCCATCGGAAGCGTTGCGCCAGCCACCGCTGAGCCCCCTGGGTGACAGACCCCTGCAACGAGCCTCACTCAGCCAGTTGCAGGAGCTGATGGAGGAGAGTTAAAAGGTAACTATCCTCTTTTATCAAGCGGCACATAAGCGCGCTCGGCAGCCCCCAGATAGAGTTGGCGGGGGCGTGCAATACGGTGATCCGGGTCACCGATCATCTCCATCCAATGTGCCACCCAGCCGGCGGTGCGGGCGATGGCAAACATCACGGTAAACATATTCATCGGTATGTTGAGCGCCCGATAGATAATGCCCGAGTAGAAATCGACATTGGGATAGAGTTTGTGAGAGATAAAATATTCATCTTTCAGTGCGATCTCCTCCAGCTTCAGCGCCAGTTCAAACAGTGGGCTATCGGCAGCCGGCATATTCTCCAGCACGTCATAACAGACCTTGCGGATGATGGTTGCCCGGGGATCATTGTTTTTATAGACCCGGTGGCCAAACCCCATCAGCCGGAAAGGGTCGCTTTTGTCCTTGGCCTTGGCGATATATTTATCGACATTGGAGACATCGCCAATCTCATCCAGCATATTCAGTACCGCCTCATTGGCCCCGCCATGTGCAGGCCCCCAGAGAGAGGCAATACCGGCTGAGATGCAGGCGAAGGGGTTGGCACCAGAGCTGCCCGCAATGCGCACGGTGGATGTGCTGGCATTCTGTTCATGGTCGGCGTGCAGGATAAACAGCAGATCCAGCGCCTTGGCTGCGACAGGGTCTGGCTCGAACTCTTCACAGGGGGTGGCGAACATCATGCGCATAAAATTGGCGGTATAGTTCAGATCATTGCGTGGGTAGATAAAGGGCTCGCCCTTATGCCGTTTGTAACTGCATGCTGCAATGGTGGGCATCTTGGCAATCAAACGGTGGGCCGAGATCTCACGGTGACGGGCATCGTGGATATCGAGTGAATCATGGTAGAAGGCAGAGAGGGAGCCCACCACACCCACCATGGTGGCCATGGGGTGAGCATCGTAGCGGAAGCCCCGGTAAAACATCTGTAGCGACTCATTGATCATGGTGTGATGGCCAATGATGTACTCAAATTCTGTGAGTTGCTCTGCTGAGGGCAGCTCACTGTAGAGCAGCAGATAGGCCACCTCCAGAAAACTGCTCTGTTCAGCCAGCTGTTCAATGGGGTACCCCCGGTAGCGAAGGATGCCCTTTTCCCCATCAATAAAGGTGATGGCGCTGCGGCAACTGGCGGTTGCCATAAAACCGGGGTCAAATGTGAACATCCCTGTCTTTTTATATACAGAGGTCACATCAAAGGTTTTTGGCCCGACACTCCCTTCCAGTATGGGGAGTTCAAGCGTTGTGCCATCTGGTTGGGTAAGCGTGATGTGTTCTTTTTCCATATCGAGGCTCCTCAGATAGATTGGGGTGGGTAGCAGCGGGTGCTGCTCCAATGGTTGTTTTTTTATATTGGTTAAGGTTAGCACTATGGTGGCAGGTTGCTTGATTAGTTAACGGCTTGTTACAGGAAGGGTTTAGTAGATTTCACTGCGCAATAAAAAAGCGCCTCCCAAAGGAGGCGCTTTTTATATAAAGCCTGTGTGCCGGGGCTGGGATCAGCGGGCATACCGTTTGCGGAACTTGTCAACGCGACCGGCGGTGTCCATCATCTTCTGCTTGCCAGTGTAGAAAGGGTGGCAGGCTGAGCAGACTTCGATATGCAGATCCTTACCCAGTGTGGAAGAGGTGGTGAACTCATTACCACAGCTGCAGTTCACTTTGATCTCATTGTATTCAGGGTGGATATCCGCTTTCATGTTCGCCTCAAAAAATGACCCATTCTCCCGCACTATTGCGGGGAAAACCGCGCATATTAGGCTAATATCGTGCTGGGCGCAAGAGCGAATGGCTCACTTTGTCAACCCAAAGCAGAAATGTCCCCTTCTGAGCAATTCAGAAAAGTCCCCTTAAGATTTAGACCTATGGGGTAGTAAAATAGAGCTAGCGCCTATCTGAGAATGCCGCCAGGGATGGTCTGCTGCT
>Ga0256839_1001011_pt1 | contig 35264 bp, 24 predicted proteins | sample 354166metaG_FD_185968 | JGI IMG/M metagenome (GOLD analysis project Ga0256839, IMG submission 185968) | Hydrothermal vent microbial communities from Mid Atlantic Ridge, Atlantic Ocean - 354-166 | ecosystem: Environmental > Aquatic > Marine > Hydrothermal vents | place: Atlantic Ocean: Mid...
CCCCCAACCGGGTTTGGGCCTCGGACATCACCTATGTCTGGACCTGTGAGGGCTGGCTGTACCTGGCGGTAGTGATTGACCTGTATGCCCGCCAGGTGGTGGGCTGGTCGATGAGCCGGCGGTTGACCGCCACCTTGGCCTGTGATGCGCTTCGCATGGCATTGTGGCGCCGACGGCCAAAATCCGGGCAGTTGGTCCATCATTCGGATCGTGGTGTCCAGTATGCCAGTCGGGCCTTTCGGCGCCTGCTCAAGGCCTACGGTATCGAAGGCAGCATGAGCCGGAAGGGCGACTGCTGGGACAATGCCGTGGTAGAAAGCTTTTTTGGTTCCCTGAAATCGGAACGGGTGCACTGGCGGAGTTACCAGACGCGGGATGAAGCCCGGCGGGACATCATTGACTACATTGTGATGTTCTATAACAGCCATCGGCTTCATTCCTACCTGGGTTACCAAAGCCCGAACGATTTCGAGAAAAACGGCCGCCTGGCCAATGTGGCTTAACTGGAGTGTCCGTTAGGACTTGACCACGTCAATTACCATCCCAAAAATCCTTGAATGGTTCTGGAGCGTATTTCACCCGTACACCTTTCAAAAATCAGCAGAAGAAGGATTGACATCACAATCCCAGCTGCCTACGAAGATATTCACTGAAAAACCGGAGATTCCTCGGATCGCGCTTCGCGATCAACTTGGCTTCGTGAGCAATCCGGGCGGCGCTCTTGTGGATGCGAAAATCCAGCATGTGTTCACCCTTGTAGACGCTGCGTTGGGAAACGTCGAAACGCCGCAATGCGAACGGGGCTTTGCGCTGACAGGCATTGGCGAGGCGGACCGTTTCCTCGACCGACGGGCGAAGGGCCTCGACTTCGTCCATCCAATTGGCCGGCAACAAACTGCCGTGCAGAAAAGCCAGCAGGGTGCTGAGTTCCGCTTCGGTGATCAGATAGCAACCGAGAAGCGGGCAGTCATGGATAAGATCGATGGTGAAACGCCCCTGCGCCAGGGCAGCGTTCGAATGGCGGAACTCCGAATAATAACGGCAGGCGATGAAGACAGCCTGGGTCAATCTGGCCGCCGCCGCGAGGAGGCCGGCAGTAGGGCCGGTGGCGGCTCCGAAATCCACGAAGGTCCCCGCCAGCTGCATGCCGCCGGAAATTCCATTGATCGACGCCTTGATGGCGTATTCCGTACGCTGCCGTTTGAAGAGCCGCTGAACCGCGAACAAGGCGGCTCTGGGATTGCCAGCGGTGATCAATTCGCTCTTTTCCACAACCTCGTTGGCATGATAACGCGCCATGCCAGCTTTGATCCCCTGGGTGACGGCCGTCCCCAGATTGGTGACGGCACCGATGATCGGCAGAACCCCGGCGATGTCAATCGCCAGTTCGCTGTTGAGCACCCCGGTTTCCGCCACCACTTTCGCAAGCGCTTCGATTGCCTCCTTCTGACCGGGGTCGAAATCCGGTTCGTAACGCGCCGCGAAGGTGGGGGCGACCTCGGAGGGCTTCAGCGTCGCCAACTCGATACCGCTCTTGACCCCCTCCATGAGCATGTCGAGCGCCGTTCCGCGCACATGAGCACGTTTGGACGCGGTCAACAGATCGGACAATTTTCCCGTCTGTCCCACCCGGTGGGCGGCCACCAGAATACCGGAACGTTTGGCAGCCGGACGGGCCGACCGCCATCGCGGTTGTCGATGGTTCCCGATCGTGGGGCCGGAACGGGCCGATCCGGCTGGTTTGGCGGCCCGCCATCGAACGAGTCGGGCGATTTCACTTTCCGCCTCGATTTTATGACTCGAGAACAATTGCTTGATTTCCTGCAGGCGGCCGGCCTTCCATTCCAGTTGAGCTCCCTGGAAGACCCGCTGGGGAAGGGTCGCAGCCGCATGTTCGAAAACCGTTTGCAAATCCTGCCGTAACTGGGAATCCGGTCCTGCCATGTCGATGATGCCTCATGATGCCGTCGGAAGCGTGTCAACTGGAATGTTCATACAGAAACCGCCCGTCATCCACTTTGACGTGCACCGGTGCCGGTTTTTGCCCCTCCATCATCCGATCCAGGAAGATCCGGCTCACTTCCGGCAGCAGGGTGTGGGTCAGGATGGCGTCCACCATGCGGGCGCCGCTTTCCACCTCCTGGCAGCGGGAGAGCACCAGATCGACCACGGTCTCGTCGTAGCTCAGGGTAACGCCGTGGTTTTCCTCGATGCGCTTCTGGATACGTGCCAGTTGCAGACGGATGATGTCGCGCAGCAGATCGTCGCTCAGGGGGTAATAGGGGATGACCACCAATCGGCCCAGCAGGGCCGGGGGAAAGACCTTGAGGAGGGGCTCTCTCAGGGCCTTGGCGACGGCGTCCGGCTCCGGCATCAGTTCCGGGTCCTGGCACAGGGCCATGATGCGCTCGGTGCCGGCGTTGGTGGTGAGCAGGATCACGGTGTTGCGGAAATCGATGTAGCGCCCCTCGGCGTCCTCCATCCAGCCCTTGTCGAAGACTTGGAAGAAGATCTCGTGGACGTCGGGGTGGGCCTTTTCGATCTCGTCCAACAGCACCACGCTGTAGGGGCGCCGGCGGACCGCTTCCGTCAGGATGCCGCCTTCGCCGTAGCCCACGTAACCCGGCGGGGCGCCCTTGAGGGTGGAGACGGTGTGGGCTTCCTGGAACTCGCTCATGTTGATGGTGATGAGGTTCTCCTCGCCGCCGTAGAGGGCCTCGGCCAGGGCCAGAGCGGTTTCGGTCTTGCCGACGCCGGAGGGACCGGCGAGCAGGAAGACGCCGATGGGCTTGTTGGGGTTGTCGAGTTTGGCGCGGGCGGTCTGGATGCGCTTGGCGATGGCATCCAGGGCGTGATCCTGGCCCAGCACCCGCCGGCGCAGGGTGTCGGCCAGTTTCAGCACCGCCTCGATCTCGTCGCGCACCATGCGGCCGACCGGGATGCCGGTCCAGTCGGCGATCACCGAGGCCACGGCCTGGTCGTCGGTGGCCGGCAGCACCAGGGGATCGTCGCCCTGGATCTCGGCCAGCCTGGCCTGGCACCGCTCCAGTTCCTGCAGCAGGGCGTCGCGGTCGGTGTCGGCGTCGGTGTTCCTGAGCTGGGCTCGCAGTTCGAGGATGCGGTCGACCTGGGATTTTTCCGCCTGCCAGCGGTTTTCCAGGTCTTCCAGGCGCCGGCGTTCGGCGGTTAAATCGGCTTCGATGCGGGCGATACGCTCATCGCCGCCGAAGCCTGCCGCGGCCTCTTTTTGGGCGATGGCCAGTTCCCGTTCCAGGGCCTCGATGCGGCGGCGGCTGTCCTCCACCGGGGCCGGGACGGCGTGCTGGCTGACCGCCACCCGGGCGCAGGCGGTGTCGAGCACGCTGACCGCCTTGTCGGGGAGCTGCCTGTCCGGGATGTAGCGCCGCGACAGGCGTACCGCTTCCTCCAGGGCGCGGTCGAGCACCCAGACGCCGTGGTGCTGTTCCAGCACCGGGGCGATGCCTCGGAGCATCAGGGTGGCCTTGTGCTCCTCCGGCTCGGCGACCTGGATGACCTGGAAGCGGCGGGTCAGGGCCGGGTCCTTTTCGATGTATTTCTTGTATTCTCCCCAGGTGGTGGCGGCGATGGTGCGAAGCGTCCCACGGGCCAGGGCGGGTTTCAGGAGGTTGGCGGCGTCCCCGGTGCCGGCGGTGCCTCCGGCACCGATGAGGGTGTGGGCCTCGTCGATGAACAGGATGATGGGCTGCTCCGAATGCTGCACTTCCTCGATCACCTGACGCAGGCGGTTTTCGAACTCGCCGCGGACGCTGGCGCCGGCCTGGAGCAGGCCGATGTCGAGGGCGCGCAGGGAAACGTTTCTAAGCGCCGGGGGGACGTCGGCGGCGGCGACGCGCAGGGCGAACCCCTCGACGACGGCGGTCTTGCCCACCCCGGCTTCGCCGGTGAGCAGGGGGTTGTTCTGCCGCCGCCGCATGAGAATGTCGATGATCTGGCGGATTTCCCCGTCCCGGCCCACCACCGGGTCGATTTTCCCGTTCCGGGCTTTTTCGGTGAGGTCCACCGAATAGCGGGCCAGGGCTTGCTGCTTGCCGCTGATGATCGCCGGGGCTTCGCCTTCGGTGACCGGTGCGGGGGCACTGAGATCGGTGCCGTCGGTGGCGCGCAGTTTCTCTTCCGGGGAACCGGCGGTGATGGCGGCGAAGTCGTCGGTGAGGGTCTCCAGCTTGACCTTTTTGAATTCCGGGGAGATGTCGTAGAGCAGGCCGCGTAGGTTGGAGGTTCTCAGCATGGCGATGAGCAGATGGCCGGTGCGCACCTGGGAGGAGGCGAACATCAGGCTGGCGTAGAGCCAGGCCTCCTGCATCATTTCCTCCAGGTGGACCGACAGGTCGCTGACGGAGCTGGCCCCGCTAGGCAGGCGGTCGAGGGCCGCGGTGAGATCGCGCGCCAGCCGGGCACTGTCCAGCCCGAAGTGGCGGACGACGTGGTGGAGGTCCGAATCGGGTTGCTGGAGGATCTGCTGCAGCCAGTGGACCGGTTCCACATAGGGGTTGCCCCGCAGCTTGCAGAAGGTGGTGGCGCTCTCGACGGCCTGGTAGGCCAGGGGGTTCAACTTGCCGAACAGGGCGGCGCGGGAGATTTCAGCCATGACACAGCTCCATCAAACCGGTTTCGTAATGGGTCGCGTTCAGGTGCAAGTGTTCCCGGTCAGGGAACGGGCCGTCGCCCAGCCACAGGCTCCAGCCCAGTCGGCCCTTGCCGCCGAGGCAGGGTGGCGGCGTTTCTTCGGCTCGCAGGATCAGGACGGCATCCCAATCGAGGGAATCGCCGGTCCAGTTGCGCACCATGGCCACCAGGGCGGCGAGGCGGTCGCCTCCGGGTAGGAAACCCGCATAAGTCTCGAAATCCATGGGTCCCAGATGCAGGCGGAACTTGCTCGCCCGCTGGAAGCTGAGTTCCCCGATGACCGCGTCTCCCAGCCTGGCTTGTCCCAGACGTCCCCGACTGCTTTCTGGAATCGGCAACCATTCGCCGACGAATTCCTCCACCTTGGCCTGGACCCCGAAGAAGGTGGAGACGATGGCCTCCAGTCCCTCGGCGTTGCGGGGATGGCGGGCCAGATGACCGGTGAAGTGCCGTTTGGCGGCATCGGGCATGGCGTCGAAATCCCGCTGGGAAGGCAAACCATACCCCGCCAGGCAGCCCAGATAGAAGGCGAAGCGGTCTTTTTCCGGGCGGTCGTGATTGACCGTCGGTTCCTTGTCGGCCCAGGCGCGGTAGAACAGGGAGATCAGGCGGTGGTGAAAGATGTCGCAGAAAGCGGCAAAGCCTGGGTCCTTGGCGTGGTGGATGCGCTCGAAGGCGTACTCGGTCAGGTGCAGCGGCAGGGGCCCGTTGGGGCCGAACAGGCCGATGCAATAGACCTTGAGCCAGGTCAGGCCGTTCGGATCTTGTTCGGTTTTTTCCAGGGTGGCGTTAGGAAACTCCAGGTGCGGCGACTGGCCCAGGCGGATCGGATCGTCCTTGGGCAGGCGGCTTTTGCCCAGGCGGGGGCGGTGGGGATGGGCGGCCTCGATGCGGCGCAGGGCGGCGTAGAAGTCGAGGCGCCGGACGTTCGAGAAGCCAAATTCGGGATGTTTCGATGGGGACGGGGCACTCATGAGGAGGAAGCAAGTTCGAGGCGGTAGTTGGAAAACTCCCAGAACGCGCTGACCTCCAAGGCCGCGTCGACCGGCAAAGACAAACTGACCAGATGCGGTGTGAGGTCGTCGGTCTTCAGACCCAGAGCCGGTATCAATTCATTCTTGACCCGTTTGCTCAGGGCGATCCATTCGGAGGGGGACAGCTTCAACAAGTATCTTGAAAACCGTCCAGTTTCCTTCAAATGTTCCAATCTCTTGACGATCTTCCTTACCGTGTCGAAGTTTTTGACATGCTCTGCAAATGCAGCCCATCTCTTGCCCAGGGAAAACTCGAAGTCCCATCCGGAGTCGGTATGCCACTTGAGTTGTCGTGGGTCCCAAAGGCTGGTCGCCACGATGAATTTCAAACCGATGCCGGCACCTAATCCAGGCCCGATACGCCATGCTTCCCTGGTGAAGATGAGGTGTCTTTCATAGCGTTCCAGCGAAATTAAGAAAGCATGGGTCGTCCTGGGCCCTAAAGCGACGGCGTGGCCACCGTATTCCACGGCCAGCCCCAACCATATGCCCGTTCCTTCATTCTGATGGGAGACGGGATTACGTGGTTTTTTCAGCCAATCGGGTTTTGGCGCGCCCAAATCTACGGAGAAACGGGTTCTAGGTTCCAGGACTTTCCAAGTTTTAGGGCCCAGGATACCGTCGGGTTTCAAACCAGGCGTTTTCTGCTGAAAGGCATAGACCGCCTGGACGAATTCCTCTTCACCGGGCGTTCGATTGTAAAAACCCAGCTCGGTAATGAGCTGATCGAATCGGCTGGCCCAGTTCGTCCGAGGGGCGAAAGCGAAATACCGGTTGAGGCGCATGGCCTTGTGCAAGTTGAACCCGTGCATCGATGCCTCCGATTGATGAATTACACCAATGGTTCGTGACCCTCCCCTGCAGTGAACCGTAGGGATGATCCCCTGCCCTTCGATGTGACGGTCGTTTCAACAAAGCTGTTGATGTTGGTATAAGCGGCGAGGAAACGATGAAGCAACTGGCCCAGTAAGAACGGCGTATACCCTTCGAAGGCCTTTTCGTCGAACTCCAGTCTCACTTCCGTCCCCCGTCCGAAGGTGATCGGCCCCTTGCCCGGCAGGCGCCGCACCACCGGCCGGTTGGTGACCGAGACCAGCCCCTCGATTTGCCTCCGTACCGCCGGATCGGCGATGGGGGCGTAGAGGGCAAGCATCTCCCGCAGGGTTTCGGTGCTGGTCAAAGATTGGTAGTTGAGACTCAAATGGCTAATAAGCCGCCAGGCGTATTCCCCCTCGGGGTAGGTGGCCCTGGGAGCGGAAGGGCCGGCGATGGCGCGGATCTCGGTCACCGGAGCGCCGATGTCGAGATGAAAGTCGGTCATCCGTCCTCCCAGGTTCAGGCGGCGGCACAGGTCGCGGTTGGTGCACAGCACCTCCAGTCCCAGTTGTTTCAGTTCCCCAGGGAAGGGAGGCTGGTCGGGGACCACCAGGGCGAGGAAAACCTCGTGGGCGGTGTAGTCGGAATCTCGAACGCCGGTGTGGGGGCGGCGTTGCAGGGTGTAGTAGCCTATGTCCCTGCGGCTGTGGTGGGACAGACGGTAGAAAGGCTGGAATTCACAAATGGACCGGTTTCCCTCCCCATAACCTTCCACCTTGCGGATGGCGTATACCTCGTAACTCAGAGGCCGGGTGCGGTCCACCACCACGTGGTACTCGCTTTTGCCGGGATCGACGTGGATACGGTCGCAGCGCCGTGGGAAAAGATTGACCGCCGGGGTGCAGTGGAGGGCGAAACTGTCGGCGGTGACGCTATTTTCCAGGTCGGTGTTTTCCCGGTCGAACAGGAAGGTGACGGTGAAGGACAGGTCTTCTTCATCTGCCAGGATGCTTTCCAGACCCCTGAGGCCGAAGAAGCGGAAACGCTCCGGAAAGGCGAAGTATTCCTGGAGCAGGCGGTAACCCTGGAAATTGCGGGCATCGACGGGCAGCAGCGCCTCTTCCGCTTCCAATCCTAGCGGGAGGATCGTTTCTGCGGCCGGGTACAGGCGCTGATGGTTTGCGGTTGCGATCAGGACCGCGCTGGTGTGGGCGTGGATCCACTCGTGCAGTTGCCAGGGGATGCGGCCGCTGCCGGTGAGAAACAACACCAGTCGGTCGAGCCCGGCAAGGGCCGAAAGCGGCAGTTCCATCGCCGTCTGGAATGTCAGGCGCAAGGCGGCACGGCTCTCGAAAGTGCTACCGGCACGGATATCGAAGCTGCCGGGCGGGAGGTATTCGGCTTCTGTCAGCCGCAGGGGACGGAGGTCCAGATCCATGCCGGTACGCAGTTCCACCCGGGAGCTTTGCGGGTCGACGGCGGTGGCGAACAGCCGGGTGCCTTTGGGCAGCCGGTGGCCTTCCGGCGGCACGCCGCCGTCGAGATCCGGGGTGAATTGCACCACCGCCATCGACGGCACCGGGGCCAGGTAGTTGGGATAGATCAGTTCCAGCAAATGCTGGGTGAATCGGGGGAACTCGGCGTCCAGCTTGAGCTGGATGCGGGCGGTGAGGAAGGCGAAGCCCTCGAGGAGCCGCTCCACGTAAGGGTCGGCGCATTCGAAGCTGTCCAGGTCGAGACGGGCGCCGATTTTGGGATAGGTGCGGGCGAACTCCCGCCCCATTTCGCGGATGTACTGGAGTTCGCGTTCGTAGTAGTCGAGCAGGCGCGGATCCATCGGTCAGGTCTGGAATTCGATCACACTGGCGACATCGTCTTCCAGATCGAGCCGGGATTTGAGCCGCAGATGCAGCGGCGCCGGCTCGGTCCACAGTTGGCCCCGGATTTCCAGGATCAGGCTGTTGTGGTCCAGGTCGGAGGCATCCACATCCAGCCGCACCTTCAGGGTGTGGCGCAGGATCCGGGGCTCGAAGGCGGCGATGGTCTCTTCCAGTCGGCGCTCCAGTTCCCGGGGATCGATGCTGGCGGCGGTGCGTCCGGTGAGATCCGGCAGGCCGTAGTTGATGACCGAACGGCGGCAGTGGGGCCGGGATTCCAGAGCCTCGACGGGGCTGAAGCCATGGGCGTTGAACAGCCACTCCAGGTCGCGGCGGATGCACTCACGGATATCGTCCCACGTGCGGGTGAGGCTGCCGAGCAGTTCCAGCTGGACTAACGCTTCGCGCCGCTGTTTTTCCAATTCGGCGCGTTCCGTTTGGGCATCGTCACCGAGCTTTTGCAGTTCGCGGTCCAGCTCCACCAACTTGGCCTGCAGGCGTTCCAGACGATCGCGCTCGCTGCGGCTGTCGGCCAGACGGTCGAGCAGCGAAGGCAGATAGCTTTTGTTCCCGGAACGTTTGGCCATGGTTCAGGCGGTCTCCACTTGCATTTGCAGATGACGACACTGCAACAGGGGATACTCGGTCTGCTCGGTGGTCCACATGCGCTGGCCGTAGCCCAGGTAGAACTCATCGCCGCAGTTTTCCCACTCGGTTTTGCGGGACAGGGCCAGCAGGGAATCCTCCCGTCGGTAGGAGAAGGGATAACGGCTCGGCATCAGGGCGTGGGACTGGCCGCCGTTGCGCCAGTGCACGTGCACCGGAATCCAGACCATGTCGCGCAGGTCGGTGGGCTGGTCGATGTGCAACTCGGCGATGGCCTCGAAGGGGGTCCAACCGTAACGGCCATCGATCATCAGTTCCAGCATCGGCCCGATACGCGAGTCGGCATCGGCGATCCATTGGAACGCACGTCCGTCCAGGGTTCCGGCGGCGGCAGGTGCCTGTTCGAAGGCCTGGCGGCGCAGCCTGGCGCCTTCCTCGGGTTTCCCCCGGGCGGTGCATTTCAGGGCCTCGATGAGCAGGGCGGTCCATTCGCTGGGATCGCCGAACACCGAGGGCGAGGATTCGCCGCGAAAGACCTTTTCCCGCAGGATTTCGCACTGGATGGCGTTGCGGTAGCACCAGGCCATGGCCAGAGTGGCGGGATCCAGTTCGCCGATGGTCTTGAGCTGGCGCAGGGCCCGTTCCCAGCGACCCTGGATAGTCAAGAGCTGAAAGAGAAAAATTCTCGGTTTGAGTTCGGCCGGATCCTGACGGATCCGGCTCTCGGTCAATTGCAAAGCCTCATCAAGACACCCTTGGCGCAGGGCGGTTTCCGCATCCATGACGGATCACTTCTGCTTGTTGGCTTCCAGATCCCAACCTTGCTTGACAGCGGCGCCCTTCTTGCCGGTCTGGTCGATGGGGGTGTATTCCCATTCGATCTTGCCGTAGTTGAAGGTCACCGATTCCAGCGGCCGGCTCTCCCCACCGCCGGCGGCGCCGCCGGGAGAGACCGAGCTGACCACTACGTCCTCCATGGTGTATTTCATGAAAGTGTGTTTTTCCTCCGTGGCCAGACACAGTTCCACGACGACCTTGGGAATATGCTTGCCGTTGGCGCAGTGAAGCGCCAAATTGGGGCTGGCCTTGTCGATCACCTTGGTGACGCTGAAATCCTGGAAATCGGCCCGCCCTCCCGTACGGCCGCCGGTGCCGCTGGCCATGGAAACCGGCTGACTGACGCCCCAGTTGTAGCTGAGAATCTCGATCCAGTTCTTGTGTTTGTCGTCGGTCGACTCGCCGTCGATGCCGTCGATCTTGCAAAACATATCGATAGCCATGGTGTTTCTCCTTGGTCAGTGGTGGGATGTACGTTATTGTCCTTCTTTCTGAGAAGGTAACTTGGACACCAATCGAAGAGAGACGGTCAACCCCTCCAACTGGTAATGTGGTCTCAGATAGAAGGTGGAACGGTAATAACCGGGATCGTCGGCCACTTCTTCCACCTTGATTTCCGCCGCCGCCAGGGGACGCCGGGCTTTGGCCTCCTCACTAGCGTTGGCCGGATCCGGTTCGACATAGTTCATGATCCAATCGTTGAGCCATTTCTCCATGTCTTCCCGCTCTTTAAAGGAGCCGATCTTGTCCCGCACGATCGCCTTCAGGTAATGGGCGAAGCGGCAGACCGCGAACAGGTAAGGGAGACGCGCGGCCAGGCGGGCGTTGGCGGTGGCGTCGGGATCGTCGTATTCGGCCGGCTGGTGCAGGGACTGGGCGCCGATGAAAGCGGCGAAATCCGAGTTCTTCTTATGCAGCAGCGGCATCAGGCCGCATTTGGCCAGCTCCGCCTCGCGCCGGTCGGAAATGGCGATCTCGGTGGGGCATTTCATGTCCACGCCACCGTCGTCGGTGGGGAAGGTGTAGGTGGGTAGGTTGGTGATCGCCCCGCCAGACTCGATGCCGCGGATCCGGGTACACCAGCCGTACAGCTTGAAGGCCCGGGTGATGTTGGTACCCATGGCGTAGGCGGCGTTGACCCAGAGGAATTTGTCGTGGTCACCTTCCACTTCCTCCTCGAAATCGAATTCCTCCACCGGTTCGGTCTTGCTGCCGTAAGGAAGACGGCCGAGAAAACGCGGCATCGTCAACCCCAGATAACGGGCATCTTCCGATTCGCGCAAAGAACGCCAGGCGGCGTATTCCGGTGTCTGGAAGATTTTCGTCAAATCCCGCGGTTGGCTCAGTTCCTGCCAACTCTCCAGATTGAGCAGCGACGGCGCGGCTGCCGCGACGAAAGGACAGTGGGCCGCCGCGGCGATCTTGGACATCTCCCGCAGCAATTCCACGTCCTGGGGACTGTGGTCGAAGTAATAGTCGCCGATCAGGCAACCGTAAGGTTCACCGCCGAACTGGCCGTATTCCTCCTCGTAAACCTTTTTGAAAACCGGACTCTGATCCCATTTGGTGCCCTTATATTTCTTCAAAGTCTTGTGGAGTTCCTTCTTGGGAATGTTGAAGATCTTGATCTTCAACATTTCATCAGTCTCCGTGTTGGAGACCAGATAGTGCAGTCCCCGCCAGGTGCTTTCCAGACGTTGAAACTCCGGATGGTGGAGGATGTGGTTTAGCTGCTCGGAAAGCTTCTTATCGATCTCGGCGATGATCGCCTCGATGGAACGAACTGCATCCTCCGAAATCAACGCGGTTTCCGCCAAAGCCTGTTCGGCCAGGGTACGGACGGCATTCTCAATGGCTTCTTTGGCCCGCTCGCTCTTCGGCTTGAATTCCTTTTCCAACAACTGGGCGAACTGGTTTTCATCGACCGCAACGGGCTCTTGAGTTGCCGCGGTGTGGGTTTCGGTTTCCGCCATGGTTCAGCCCTCCTGTTGTTCCGCATCTGCCTGAGGTTTGGGACTAGCCGCCAAGGTCTGCAACAACGACGGGTCGGACAGCACTTTGGCGATCAGTTCTTCAGCACCGGTTTTGCCATCCATGTAAGTCAGAAGATTGGCCAGTTGGGTACGGGCCTCCAGCAGCTGGTTGAGCGCATCGACCTTGCGGGCCACCGCAGCAGGTGAAAAATCGTCCAGGCTTTCGAAGGTGAGCTCCACGTTCAGTTCACCCTCACCGGTCAAGGTATTGGGTACGCGAAAGGTAACCCTGGGTTTGGCGGCCTTGAGACGCTCATCGAAATTGTCCACGTCGATCTCCAGGAACTTGCGATCAGCGACCGGTGGCAGCGGATCCTCGGGATTGCCGGACAAATCCGCCATCACCCCCATGATGAACGGCAGTTGAATTTTTTTCTCCGCCCCGTACAGTTCCACATCGTATTCGATCTGTACCCTGGGAGCCCGGTTGCGGGCAATGAATTTCTGACTGCTTTCGGTTGCCATGATCTTCCTCCTGTGGTCACTCAGTCTTCACGTACAACGCCGAGAATATTTGCCGCCTGGTGGGAACCATCGTTCGCCAACTCCTCCACCAGCTCCATGAAGTTCATCGTCATCAAACGCTTGGCCCGCTGCAGCAGCAACGGCACAGGGCTGGTGGGCTCATGGCGTTGAAAATACTCACACATCTGATCCAACGTTCTGGCGATCTCCTCGCGATTGCTGAAACTGCGGGTTCCGGCGACAGGACCGGAGGCCCCCGCCTCCACCACCCTCTCAGGTACGCCGAGGACAGACTCGGAATCAGTGGGACGGTATTGCTCACACGTCTCAAACAATTGCTGAAAAAGCCCAGCCGCCCGTTCAAAGCGCGGGGCCCGATCCGGACCGACCTTGTCCATCAGCAGATGGCGTATGGCGTCCAGGCGATCACCACAATCGCGGATCCAGCGCTGGACAGATGCCACCACCTCCCCGTTCGCCTCCCGAAAAGCGGCGGCGATCAGATCCCGGGAGATCTCGCCGTCCCCGACCTCGGCGTTTTCGATGTCAGCCATGCCGAAACGTCCCACTCCCTTCGCTTCAACCAAAGGAATGGCACGCAAGGTCCGGAGGAAAGTCACGTCATCAAGGACTTCAAGCACGTTGAGGCGGAAGGTGGGATCGTAACCATCCTCGGGATCCAGTTGAGGGTGAAGCGAATCCCAATACCGGTCCAGATACGTCAAAATCAATTCCAAGCCCTCGGCGAGCCCTGCAAAACCCTCAAGCTTGGCGAGGGCTCTAAGACGGTATACGGCAACACGCAGGTCACGGGTTTCGAGCAGCAACGCCCCCGTCAGCTCTTTCACCCGGCGCCAGTCAGGTTCTTCCCCCGGAAGCACCTCGTCTCCCATGACCTGTTCGGGCGTTCCTTCAGCCGCCTGCTCCATCGCGAGGAAACGGTTGTCATATTCGAGATTTTCACCGCAGGGCGCCTGTTCAGAAATCGGATCAACGAGTTCATTAGGAATCGCCATATCTATCCCCGCTTGTTGCAACTATATTATATGTCGCATATACCACAGAACGATCGATTCAAAAATACGCAAAACCCTTCAATTCCAACATGAATTTCTAAATTCAACCCAAATTTCGACCAAAAACCAATTAATGTTTCTCAAAGAGACACAAAAAATAGTGCTATGGCATCACAGTCTAAAGTCAAAGAACTCTCGCACATGTAAAGATTAGGCCATTTTGCGCCTTTCACCCATAATAGTGAATTTGTAACTGCATCTTCAACTGAAGCGGTCGCCCAATCCTCGACAACCTATTGACTTGCAAGCCAATCAAAAAGAGAAATTTATTTAACCGGTTGATCTCAAATATTTTTGACATACAACCATGGAGCGATGACCGTCCAGACTAGTCTTGTAGATTGTTTGAATATAGTTATAAAAGCATAAGCAAACGTACTCGGACAATGGGAAATCAATATGAGTTTGAGCGATCGCCTTCGAGTATGGCCAACGCTCGCAACCCTGGGAGCCATTCTATTGGGAGTGATGCCCACGCTCACTTGCCGGGCAGGTATGATTGAAACGGCACAGGCCAAAATGGCCCAGGTGTTCTGCCTCCGGACGACGGTAAACCCTTCCGTGGTCCGTTACAGCACCGGCGTACAAGTCCGGGCCGAGCGTCTGCTGACCGTCTGGCACGAGATCCAGGAAGCCCGTCAGATCGACGCCTTCACTCACGACGGACTCCGCTCACCGACCAACCTCCTCCACTATGACGAAGAACTGGATTTGGCCTTGCTGGAAATCGCCCCGAGAGCAGGAAAAACCGTTCTAAACGACGAAGAGCCGAGACCTGACGATCCCGTGTTCATCATCGGTTGTCCGGTGGGACTGCGGCATTTCTTCCGGCTTGGCAAGATCAGCGACAGCCATGAAAAACCCGGGGGCGATACGCGGTTGGAAATGGACTTGCTGATCAAAGAAGGCGACATCGGTGCACCCGTGTTCGACCGGGAGGGACGTCTGGTAGGATTGATCGGCGGCAACGCTGGAAGCGATCCACAAACCGCCTGGGCAATCCCCGCGTCCACCCTAGGGAAGTTCCTTCTGCGATCCGGTTTTTCCGCCGATGAAATTTACGCGCTGAGCTATGACGCCATCGAAACGTTGATTCTTGCGGGACGGCGAAACATGGAACCCCTACTGACCGCCAGACTGAAAGCCGATCCTTCAGATTATCGACCTTACCCCCTACTGGCATTGATCAGCGAATCCAAACAAAATTACACTATCGCCCTGGATTATTTACTAAAGGCCGCGGAAAGAGCGCCCCGGCAGAGATCGATCTTTCAGTCCCTGTGCCGCATTTATGAACGCTTGCAAGCGGAGGCAGCGGCAAAGCGCAGCTGTCGTTATGCCGAAACCCTCACGACCGATTGAAACATGATTCAAGATCACGGCGCCGAAAAGACGGTCATCCGGGATCCGGATCGCCAGATCCCTGAAAAGATCGGCCGATACCTGATTCGGGGGATACTCGGTGAAGGGGCCATGGGACGGGTTTTTCTGGCCTACGATCCGGTAATCGAGCGTCAGGTGGCCTTGAAAATGGTGCACGCCCATTTGCTGCAAACGGGACAGGGTGATGAATTTCTCCAACGTTTCCGCCGGGAGGCCAAAGCCGCGGGCCGCCTTTCCCATCCCAACATCGTCGCGATATACGATTATGCGGAATACGCCTCATCCGCGTTCCTCGCCATGGAATACGTGGAGGGAGAACCGCTGCAAGCGCTTTTGGCCCAGGGGCGGCGACTGGAGTCGGACGAGATACTCTCGTTGATGCGCCAACTCCTGGACGCGTTGGCCTATGCCCACCGCCACGGCGTGGTGCACCGGGACATCAAACCCGCAAACCTCATCCTCCTGCCCAACGGACGTCTCAAGATCACCGATTTCGGGGTCGCCCATCTGGACGACTCCGAAATCACCCGTACCGGCGTCATGATGGGCTCACCGGCCTACATGGCGCCGGAACAGTGCTTGGGGTTGCAAGTGGACGGCCGGACCGATCTCTTTTCCGCAGGTGTGGTCCTATACGAACTCCTAACCGGAGAACGCCCTTTCACGGGGCAGCAAAGCACCGTCGTCGTTCAACGGATTCTGGCCTCGGAACCCGATCCGCCTTCACGCATCAATCCACTTCTATCCAAGCCCCTCGACTCGGTAGTCTTGAAGGCTCTGGCGAAGAAACCGGAAAACCGATACAGGGACGCCGAGTCATTTCTTCAGGCCCTGGAGAAGGCACTGCGCTCCCCGCCTCCACACCCGCGGACATGGTGGATGGCCACCTGGGGGACGGGTGCGGTCCTGACGGCCGCAGCGGTCATCGCGGCCGTCTATTATTCCTGCTGCCTTCCCGAGCACTCCACACAACGGGAATCCGTCACCGCCACGTCGGAACGGCCGGCCGTGGAAATCCCTAGCGGGGCCGGTGAGAAAACAACGCACGCTCTCCTGGAAGTCGACACCATCCCCCCCCACGTTTTGGTGCTCCAGCAAGGAAACCGATTCCCGGGATTCCTCGGGATTACGCCGTTCCGCATCCCGCTGTCCCCGGGCACCTACCGCCTGATCTTCCGTAAATATGGCTACCGAACAGAGCTACGCACCATCGAAGTCGATCAAGCCTCATCCCACCGTCTAAAGGTAAAACTGCAGAGACGGGACGGCCAGAACGACGATCCGGATCAGAACTGAAGCCGACCGCCGAACGTGACACGATGACTGGCGATACGGTCATACCCCACCAAGGCTTCGTAACCGATGAAAGCGGAAACGCCCCGGGCCAAAGTAGCGGTGAGCGTGCCGCCGACGAGACCGTAATCCCGGTCGGGATGGGGCACGAAGATGGAGAACTGCTGCGCCGCCGGATCACCCACGAAACTGGCCTTGATGTTACGGGCGGGATCACGGAACTCGTGATGCCATTCCCCGTAAACCTGGGGTGACAGGACTCCCCAAGGCAGACTCATGGCGTAAGAGATACGGGCGCCCGTGACGCTCTTCATCGATTCGATGTCCTGATCGTCGAAGCGCAGGGCCCAACCGGCTCCTCCGGTCTCTTGATAATCGTCTATGTTCAAACGCAAATAGCTGAAACGGGCATACGGGGTGAAATTCAGAGCCGTCCAGTGGAAATCGTAGCCCGTGCTCAGGGTAACCCCCCACTGCCGACCGTCGGTATCCCCGTGGGCCTTGGCATCCACAAGGTCTCGGTTGTTCGGATCCGCGGACGAAGCCAACACGTAACGGATATCTCGGGTGGTGTCGAAATTGAGATGGCCGTAGGTCGCCAAGACATCGATATAAAAGTCTTCGACGGGATAGAAGGAACCGTAAATGGAACCGATGTAAGAATCGTAGTCCGTATCGCCGACTCCACCTTTGAAGTCATTACTGGAATTGACATAGGTAAAGGCGCCGCCGAGAACAGCGGTTTCCAATATCTTGTAGTCGATACCGGCGGTAAAGCTCCAGTTGTCGAAATCGAACCCCTTGACCTCCTGCGTAGAATCCACCTCGCCGGTATGAAAGCTGGTGTTGAGCCAGATCCCCAGTTCACCGAAGGCATCGCTGCCAGCATTGCCCCCCCGGAGCGGGCGACCGTCTTTGAACAATTGCACCCCGGCGAATCGAACGGTATCGAGTCCAGCATGCAAGGTTTGCAGGCGCCCCAATATTGAAGTATTGACGACGTTGATGTTACTGGCCATGGTTCGGTTCGCCTGAATGCCATAGATGGTCAGTTGTTCCGGGGAAATCCGGAACACGGCGGCCCTCACCTCTGCAGGATCAGCGCCTTCGTCAAGGGTGGTACCGACCAGTCTGTCGCAGCGGTCGCGGAAATCCGCCTCCAGGAATCGATTGCGTTGGGAACAGGCCTCGAAAAGCACTTCCGTCATGCTGCTTTGGGTCCGGTTGAGGGACTGCTCCAGAGGCAGCGGCTGGTAGGCGGCCAGTAATTTCTGGCGCCAATCCGGGATTATCAAAGCGATGGTGCCACACGAGACGGCCCAGATCAGCGTAACGGTTCTCCCCAGCAAAGGGGTCCGGAGCATTTGGCGCCTACCCATCGTTCAGCCCTCCAGATTTTTGTTGGTAATTGAAACCATACAAGCAACCAAAAACAGGAATGTCAACCCCACCCACTGACGCCATAGACTGAATTCGAAGAAGCCGCCAAGACAAAATCCCCCGAAAGCGCAAAGAAAGGCGTGCGTCAAGATTCGCTGACTCTCCCCCTGCCGCCGACTCAGCAGCCAAGCCCTTAGTGGGAAATAAAAGAAGGCCATGAACGCCAAAATACCCGGCAAGCCCAACTCCGCCAAAAGCTCAAGATAGAGATTGTGAGACCAGGGGATCAAACGGGAGTCCACGGAGACCCAATCAGGCAACGGCTGAAGGTATGCCTGGTACAAGAGCCGGAAACTCCCCACACCATGGCCATGCCAGGGGGCGTCCAAGAACATTCTCCAGGCGGCGATCCACAAGGGCAAACGTGTCGCAGCCGACAATGGATGCCGCAGTTTCTCCAGGGCGTGGAAACCAGTAATCGCATCGACCACAAGGATCATGGCCAGGAAAAGCACCAATTTGCTTACGAACCGCTTTCCCGTATCCGCATGCCAGTAAAACAGAGCCGCAGAGACAAGACTGACCAGCATGGCCAGCCGACTACGATACACGACACCGAGAACCAGGGTGATGACGATGGCGATCAAGGTAGGAACCCTGACCGCAAGGCGGTTCTCCGTTCGCCACAGCCCCAGAAAAAGTGGAAAAAAAATCGGGAATAAGGCTACATCGTTGGGCACTTTGAAAGCGGTCAGGGCACTTACGGCAATCCACGCCTCAGGAGACATATCGGGATGAACGGCGGCTACGGTCAACAACCACCCACCGACGAGGATGGTGAATGCGGACAGGATGTGAATCAGCCCGGTCAAATCCGAGCGACGGAAATAACCACTCACGAGGAGTGCGACCACTACAGCCGGAAACAAGCCGAGAGAAAGGTTCCAGCTACGATGGCCGTCGATGCTGAGCACATTGCCCATGAACACCACACCCACAAGCAGAGCGAGACATACAAGCATCCCGGGCACGATCCGGACCGATAAACGGACGGCACTGTAACAGCCCAAACCCGCCAGCACCAACAAACCAAGATCCAGCGGCAGCGGTAACGAGAAAGTGAACCAATAGATACCCACCGCCCAGAATGGGAGCCGAGCAAATCGCCTATCTCGCTGGTATGAGTGGCAACCGTGCGGTTCGCCGAAGCGAACCGACGACCGGGTCATTGGACAATCCGGTGCAATTCAACCCGACGATTCAAAGGATCGTTCGGATGTTTTCCCGGCAGCGGCTTTCTTTCGCCCAGGCCGACGATTCGAAGACGATGGGGCTCAATGGCGAAACGGCTGATCAGATAATTCTTGACCGTCTCGGCGCGCTTCCTGGACAACCACTCGTTATAGGACTCGGGTCCTGTAGCATCCGTATGCCCCTCGATCAACAGGCGTCCCTGGCGAAACTGGTCCATGGTCAACATACGTCCGATCTCATCCAAAAAAGGCTTGGCCTCCTCCTGGAGTTCGGCCGAATTCAGATCAAATTGAATCGGCAGTGCGAGCGCGATGGAATCCTCCGCCACCTGCTTCGTCTTTGAGGAACTGAACGACAGGGAACGGGTTTTGGGACGTGCCTTGTCAGGGAAAAGCAACCTTCCCATCTCTTCTGCCGAAAGCGGTTTATCCAGAATTTTCACCTCTTCGGCGATCCCCGCTTGAATCGCGACGATCAAGCCCCAAAAACAGACACCTTTCAAGCACAGTGTGCGAACATGACGCTCAAACATACACAAACCTCCATCCACAGTCTTTTTCGTCTCAATCTCTGACATTTAGATACGTGTCAAATCCCGCCAGTTCGAACCGATATACAATACGGGATCCGGCGCGTTGTCCAGTCCCAAAAGGCGGACTACACTCGTAATTACACGATAATTTACCCCTTCTTCCGCCCCCGCAGACAAAGGAGGATCGATCAAGATGCGCCTTTTTCTCCTACTCACCGTGACGGTCTTCGCCTATACAGTCTCCGCGGCAGAACGGCTCACTCCCGCCGGAACTGCGTTGACACCGCTGATACTCGACAACATCTCCAGCGCCACCATCGCCAAAGACATCGATCTCGGCGGTGACGAGGTGAACGCGAGCTACGTGGTTGCCTCCGTTCCCGGTCTGGGTCTGTTCCAACGTACCGCATCCGGAAGTTTCACGCCGTGGGACGGCAGATTGGAATCCCTGCAAGACAACCGATTCAGCACCCGCGGCAACGTTCTCCATTACGCCATCTACAGCGGTCCTCTCAACGGCGTCCCCATGCCGCTGACGATCTATATCGGTTATCGCGATCGAACCGGCGCTCTCAAATACGGCCATTTCAACGTACAAACCGGCAACACCCCGCCCATCGCCGAGGGAATGTCCGTACAAACGGACCTTGCCGTTCCCTATCTCACGTTGAATCTACCCGCCTCCGACCCGGACAACGACACCCTCAGCTTCGAACTACTCTCCCCCGAACAGGGGAAAGGATACAAAAACGCCTACATCGATTCCCAGGGACGACTGCACGTGGCCCTTACGGAAGAGAACGTCACCATCGAGCTTTCCTACCGCGTCAGCGACGGGATGAACTTCAGCGATCCGGCCACCGTCCGGATCGTCACCGTGGCCAACCTTCCGGAGAAAGGATTGGGGCGCAAAGATCCCGATCCCAAGACGTACGGCGCTTACCCTTTGGCCGACGTTTATGGCGATGTTCTAGGCAGCCCGACAGGCGCCCCCACTTTGCCGAGGTCGGTGGACCTGAGCGACAACTTCCCGATTCCAGGAGATCAGGGCCCCAACGGCAGTTGTGTCGGCTGGGCCACCGCCTACGCCGCCAAGAGCTACCAGGAGAAAGTGGAGATGAAGTGGGATCTGAACCGCGCCGACCATCTCTTCAGTCCCGCCTACATCTACAACCAGATCCGCGTCGGCAACTGTCCCGACGGCTCTCTCATCTCCGAGGCCCTCAAGCTGATGGTCAACAAAGGAGCGGCGACCCTGGACGTCGCCCCCTATGACCCCAACGACTGTTTCTCCCAGCCTTCGCAACAGGTGCACCAGGTCGCCGCCCGTTTCAAGGCCCGGGACTGGCGACGCTTGAACGATCTGAACGCCATCAAGTCGGCCTTGGCCAACCGCCAACCGGTCATCACGGGAATCGACGTCTACCCCCAGTTGTTCAACCTGAAAGGCCCGGATTCGATCTACAACAGTGCCGCCGGTCAGCGCCAGGGCGGGCATGCGGTGACGATCGTCGGTTACAACGACGACCGCGCCGGCGGCGCTTTCCGGATCATCAACTCCTGGGGAACGAAGTGGGGGGACGGGGGATATTTCTGGATGCCCTACCAGTTCGCCCTCCAGCAAGGCATCATGAAAGAAGCCTACACCATCTATGATGCCGACAATACGGATGTTCCACCCCCTTCCCCTCCCTCTCCGACACCCGGCGACAAGCTCCCCAACCTTCAGCCCCTCAGCTGGAACTTCGACTACGACCCCATCCCTGGGGGCGCCGGAACTCTCACCTGGGAAGTGGGCAACACCGGGACGGCGGTCGCGCCCGCCGGTGCCTACGTCAACCTGATGTTGTCCACGGACCAGGAAATCAGCCCCAACGACATCTACGTCGTCTATGAACAAATTCCCCGGGATTTGCAACCGGGGGAATCGATCCGGCGCGACGCCTCCGCTCCCCTCAACTTCCGCATCCCCGACAACATTCCTCCGGGAGTGTATTACGTCGCCCTGTGGGTGGACGACCTGGATACGGTTCGGGAATCCAACGAGCAGGACAACGTTTCCCTGGGGAACGGACAGGCGACCATCACCAACACCGCCGCCGATCTGAGCGTCAACGCCTGGTACACGGAATGGGATGTTTTCGGCAACGCGGTTCTTTACTACGAGATCGTCAACAAAGGCGGCGGCACCGCGCCCGCCGGGTGGGACATCGCATTGATGCTCAGTTCCGATATGGTGATCGGCAACGGTGACGACAGCCTGCTGTATCAAGCGACCGATGGCCCGGAGATGCCGCCGGGAACGGTTCTCAGCAATCCCGATCAGCCCCTCGTTTACAGTATCGCCAACGCTCCCCCGGGTATCTACTGGATGGCCCTGGTGGTCGATCCGTTCGGCGTCGTGCCGGAATCCAACGAACGCAACAACGTTTCCCTGAGCGGCAATCCGGCGAGCTTCGGCTTCTCCGCCCTCGGCCAATCGCGGGAACCCTCCCCGGCGCCAGGGACCAAGCCAGCCAATCATGCCTACAACGGCAAATCCCTCGAAACGGTGCTGCAATGGCGGAAGATCGAAATCAGCAAAACCCCCGATGGAAAATTGAAAGTGACGCCTCTGCCCGCGGGCGAACCGGTCGTCACGGGGCGGCGCAAGCAACGGGCGCAGCGGCACGGGGAACAACATCAAAAAACCCTCCACAGCCGCGACGGCGGGATTTTCCCCATCGTTCACCGCTATTCCATCGTTACGGAGGAAGCGCCATGAGGAACAAGACCGGCGCGGCCCTCCTGCTGGTGTTGACAGGCTGCGCCGGTCAGCCGGACAAACGGCCCGCCGTTCCCAATCCCGCGGCGCGCAAATGCCTCGATGACGGCTACCGCTTGGTGGCGGTGAAGAAAGACGGTGTGCCCCGCTGGTACTTCTGTATCGATCCCGAGAGCGGGAAAAAATGTGAAGTGTGGGCCTATTTTCGGCGACAATGTCATCTGTGAAGACGTCTTCACGCCCGATCGCATACGAGGCAGACACAGGAGGGCGCCATGGCTCCAACTCTCTCGATCCGGCTACGCCGCCATCTGATCAGCGCCCCCCTGCTTTCCTGGATGCGCCGTCGCCTACCGCCGCTGTCGGAAACCGAAAGGGAGGCCCTGGAGGCCGGCGACGTCTGGTGGGAGGCGGAACTGTTGAGCGGCCGGCCGGACTGGCACAAGCTGCTGCAACTGCCCCTGCCGCCCCTGAGCGCCGAGGAACGGGCCTTTCTTGAGGGCCCGGTGGCCGAACTGTGCCGGATGCTGGACGACTGGCATATCGTCCAGGAACGCCACGACCTGCCGCCCGAGGTCTGGCGCTACATCCGGAACCAGGGGTTTTTCGGTCTGGTGATCCCCAAACGCTACGGCGGTCTGGAATTTTCCGCCCGGGCCCATTCCGAGATCGTCCTGAAAATCGCCAGCCGCAGCCTGACCGCCGCCGTCACGGTGATGGTGCCCAATTCGCTGGGACCGGGCGAACTGATCCTCAAATACGGCACCGAAGCGCAGAAAGAACATTATCTGCCCCGCCTGGCCCGGGGCGAGGAGATCCCCTGCTTCGCCCTCACCGCTCCCGAGGCCGGCTCCGACGCCGGCTCCATGGTCGATTCCGGCATCGTCTGCGAACAGGACGGCGTCCTCGGCATCCGCCTTAACTGGCACAAGCGTTACATCACCCTGGCGCCGGTGGCCACCCTGCTGGGTCTGGCTTTCAAGCTGTCCGATCCGGATCGCCTGCTCGGCGGTGAAACCGATCTGGGCATCACCCTGGCGTTGATCCCCACCGACACGCCGGGGGTGGAGATCGGCGAGCGCCACGACCCCATGGGCATCCCGTTCCAGAACGGCCCCACCCGCGGCCGCGACGTCTTCATCCCCCTCGACCAGGTGATCGGTGGCCGCGCCGGCGTCGGCAAAGGGTGGCGCATGCTGATGGAATGCCTGGCGGAAGGCCGCGGGGTCTCCCTGCCGGCGCTGTCCGCCGCCGCCGCCAAGGTCAGCGCCCGCACCACCGGGGCCTACGCCCGCATCCGCCGCCAGTTCCACGTTCCCATCGGCCGTTTCGAGGGGATCGAGGAGGTCCTGGCCCGCATCGGCGGCTTCACCTATCTCATCGACGCCGCCCGTCACTTCACCCTGGGGGCCATCGACAGTGGGATCAAACCGGCGGTGGCCTCGGCGATCCTCAAATACCACACCACCGAAACCATGCGCCGGGTGGTCAACGACGCCATGGACGTCCACGGCGGCAAGGGGGTGATGCGGGGGCCGCGCAACCATCTCGATCACATGTACCAGGCCATCCCCATCAGCATCACCGTGGAAGGCGCCAACATCCTGACCCGCAGCATGATCATCTACGGTCAGGGGGCGATCCGCTGTCACCCGTTCCTGCTGGAGGAAATGCGGGCGGCCGAGGCGGGCGATCTGGCGCGCTTCGACCGGGCCCTGTTCGCCCATCTGGGCTTCTTCGCGCGCAACGCCTGGCGCGCCCTGTGGACCAGCCTGCTCCACGGCTATCTGGCGCACGTGCCCAAGGGTCCCCACCGGCGCCCCCTGCAGCACCTCAGTCGCCTGTCAGCGGTTCTGGCCTTCCTCAGCGACCTCAGCCTGGGGCTGCTGGGGGGCGAACTGAAACGGCGCGAGCGCCTCTCCGCCCGCCTGGGGGATGTGCTCAGTCACCTGTATCTGGCCTCGGCCCTGCTGCGCCTGGAACCGGAAACCCATCCCGACGAACGCCCGCTGCTGGACTGGGGTCTGGCCTGGTGCCTGCACCGGGCCGAGGAGGCGGTGGCGGAACTGCTGGACAACTATCCCTTCCCCTGGCTCGGCTGGATGCTCAAGCATCTGCTGCTGCCCTGGCGCCCCCTGTTTCCGCCTCCGGACGACCGCCTCGACCATACCGTGGCCCGGTTGCTGCAGACGCCGTCGCCGGCGCGCGACCGCCTGACTTCGGGCATCTTTCTGCCCGACGGGGCGGACGAGCCCCTGGCCCGGCTGGAACAGGCCCTGACGGCGGTAATCGCCGCCGAGCCCGTCGAACAGCGCCTGCGCCAGGCGGTACGGGAAGGCAAGCTCGCCTCCGCCGGAGACTTGGACGCCGCCCTGGCCGTCGGGGTGATCGATGCCGCCGAAGCCGAAGCCTTGCGGCAGGCCCGGCACCTGACCGCCGAAGTCATCGCCGTCGACGCCTTCCCGGCAGACCGGTTCGCCCCGACGCCGAAGGAGGAACACCCATGAAATCGGAACCACCCCTGAGCGGCCGACCGGTCTATGTCATCGACGGCAGCCGCACCCCGTGTCTCAAGGCCCGCGGCCGGCCCGGCCCCTTCACCGCCGCCGATCTGGCGGTGCGTGCCGGTCAGCCGCTCCTGGCCCGCCAACCCTTCGAGCCCACCGAGCTGGACCAGGTGATCCTCGGCTGCGCCATTCCCGGTCCCGACGAGGCCAACATCGCCCGGGTCGCCGCCCTGCGCCTCGGCTGCGGCAAGGCGGTGCCGGCCTTCACGGTGCAACGCAATTGCGGCTCGGGGATGCAGGCCCTGGACTCGGCCGCCCGTGACATCGCCGCAGGACGCAGCGATCTGATCCTGGCCGGCGGCACCGAGGCCATGAGCCACGCCCCGGTGCTCTACAACGACGAGATGGTCGCCTGGCTGGGCCAGTGGCAGAAGGCCCGATCGCCCCTGGAGCGGCTCAAGCTGCTGGGCCAGCTGCGCCCGGCTCATTTCGCGCCGGTCATCGGTCTCCTCCGCGGGCTGACCGATCCCACCGTGGGACTGATCATGGGACGCACCGCCGAGATTCTCGCCTGGCGCTTCAACATCTCCCGCGAGGAAATGGACGGCTTCGCTTTAAGAAGCCATCAGCGCCTCGCCAAAGCCCAGGCCGAGGGCCGATTGGCGGAAGAGATCGAAATCCTCTACGACGAACGGGGCCGTTATTACGACCACGACGACGGCGTCCGCCCTGACACCACCCTGGCGCAACTGGCCAAACTCGACCCCATCTTCGACCGCGACTTCGGCCTGGTGACCGCCGGCAACAGCTCCCAGGTCACCGACGGGGCCTGCTGGCTACTGCTGGCCTCCGAGGAGGCAGTCAAGCGCTACGACTTGAAGGTCATGGGCAGAATCGCCGACTGCGCCTGGGCCGGCCTCGATCCCGCCACCATGGGACTGGGTCCGGTGTATGCCACCGCCGCGCTGCTGGCGCGCAACCGGCTCGATCTGGACGCCATCGACTACTGGGAGATCAACGAAGCCTTCGCCGCCCAGGTGCTCGCCTGTCTCGAGGCCTTCGCCGACCCCGACTTCTGCCGCCGCGAGCTAGGGCTCGACAAACCGCTGGGGGAAATCGATCCGGAGCGTCTCAACGTCGACGGCGGCGCCATCGCCGTGGGTCATCCGGTGGGCATGAGCGGGGCGCGGATCGTGCTGCATCTTTTGCGGGTATTGCAGGAAAAGGGCGGCCGCCGGGGCGTGGCGACCCTGTGCATCGGCGGCGGCCAGGGTGGGGCGATGCTGGTGGAAACCGGTGGATAATCAGGGCCGACGGTTTTCGTCAGGAATATGTCTTATTCTGGCTGCAACACCTGCAAAATCGCCTCGAGTCTCGACAGCAGCGGAGGCAAATCGTGGTGGACAATGGCTTCGATGATCGCGTAATCCACGTCGAAATACTCGTGGATGATGCGGTTGCGGGTATCGGCGATGTCCCGCCAGGGAATCTCCGGATCGAGGGCCTAGGTCTCCGGACTGATCTGTCTGGCCGCCTCGCCGATGATCTCCAGCAGACGGGTGATGGCCAGGGCGGTTTCGCTGTCGGGATCCAACTCGCTGATACACTTGCCATCAGCCAACTCGCACGCGCGCCGGCCGGCATCCAGCATGTGGCGAATGCGGACGGCATCCCCCAACCTAGGCCGCTTCAGGGCTTCGTTCATACTGCACTTCCGCTTCCTTCATCACGTGGTCACGGAAATAGCGGCTCAGACTGCGATAGGTGTGGAGATCGACCTCCCGCCCCAACAACGCCGACAGTTCCCGCTGCAAACGTACGAACCCAAATCCCGGAACATGACCAGGCTCAAACTCCACCAGAACGTCCACGTCGCTTTCCGGTCCGAAATCGTCCCGCAGGACCGAGCCGAAGAAGGCCAAACGCCGGATGTGATACCGGTGGCACAAGGTTGCAAGCGCGGCTTTGGGGCAAGCAATCCGACTTGACATCATTCACCCTACCGAATCGGCAGAACCCAACAACACCTTACCCCTTTTTTCCTTCTCCGCAAGATTCTGACCGCTTTACCAGGAAAACATTCAGGGCTTCACGCAACTTGTAGGTGGTAACCCATGAATCCGTATCGCCATTTCCACCTCGAAACCGATGATCAGAAATTCCTGTGGCTGTGGTTCGACGCCCAGGGCAGCGGCGCCAACGTGCTGTCTGCGGAAGTGCTAGCCGAACTGGAGCAAATCGTCGCCGAACTGGAGGCCAACCCGCCCGGGGGGCTGGTGATCGCCTCCGCCAAGCCGTCCGGCTTCTGCGCCGGCGCCGATGTCAAGGAATTCACCCGCATCGCCAGCCGCGACCAGGCCCTGGCCCTGATGCTCAAGGCCCATGCCATTTTCCGCCGCCTCGAAGCCCTGTCCTGCCCCACCCTGGCGCGCATCCACGGCTACTGCCTCGGCGGCGGCCTGGAACTGGCCCTGGCCTGCGACTACATCGTCGCCCTCGACGACGACCGCACCCGCCTGGGGTTGCCGGAGGTGCGCCTCGGCATCCATCCCGGCTTCGGCGGCAGCGTGCGCCTGATCCGCCGCATCGGCCCGCCGGAGGCCTTCGACCTGATGCTGACGGGCCGCACCGTCGATGCCCGCCGGGCGAAACGAATGGGACTGGCGGACCATGCCGCGGCCGAGTGGCTGCTCGACCGGGCCTGCCGCCAGGTGCTGACGCAACGGCCGCCGCGCCGGCAGCCGCCGCCGTGGATGCGCCTCCTCGACACCGCGCCGCTGCGCCCACCGCTGGCCGCCTATCTGCGCAGACAGGTGCGGCGACATGCCGACCCGCGCCATTACCCGGCCCCCTATGCCCTCATCGACCTGTGGCGCCGCCACGGCGCCTCCGACGGCATGCTTCGGGCCGAGGCCGAATCGGTGGCGGATCTGCTCCTGACCGACACCGCTCGCAACCTGGTGCGGGTGTTCTTCCTGCGCGAACGCCTCAAGGGCTTCGGTCGCGGCGACGACACCTTCGGCCACGTCCACGTGGTCGGCGCCGGCACCATGGGCGGCGACATCGCCGCCTGGTCGGTGGTCCAGGGACTGAAGGCCAGCCTTCAGGACCGCGGGCCCGCGTATCTGACCGCAGCGATCCGGCGTGCCGCTCAACTGTTCGACAAACGCTTCCGCCGCCGTCACCAGCGCGTCGCCGCCCGCGACCACCTGATTCCGGATCCCAAGGGAGCGGAGATCCCCCGCGCCGACCTGGTCATCGAAGCCATCGTCGAAAACCTGGAGGCCAAGCAGAACCTGTTCAAAGTCCTGGAAGGCAAAGTCACCGAGGACGCCCTGCTGGCCACCAACACCTCCAGCATTCCCCTCGAGGAAATCGCCGCCGTCCTGCAACGGCCGGAACGCCTGGTGGGCCTGCATTTCTTCAACCCGGTGGCCAAGATGCCCCTGGTGGAAGTGGTCAGCGGCCGGCAGACCGATCCCGAAATTGCCGCCAAAGCCGCCGCCTTCGCCCGGCGGATCGACAAGCTGCCCCTGCCGGTGAAAAGCGCTCCCGGCTTCCTGGTCAATCGGACGCTGATGCCCTATCTGCTCGAGGCGGTAATCCTGCTGGAGGAAGGGGTGCCGGCCGAGGCCATCGACCAGGCTGCCACCGACTTCGGCATGCCCATGGGACCGGTCCGGCTCGCCGACACCGTCGGCCTCGACATCTGCCTGGCGGTGGCCGAAGTTCTGGCCAAGGAACTGGGCACCGAGGTGCCGGAAAGGCTGCGGCAGATGGTGGAAGCCGGCAAACTGGGGATCAAGAGCGGCGAAGGTTTTTACCGCTACAAAGGCCGCAAGTCAGTCAAAACCAAGCCCGGCTCCAGCCCACTCCCCCCTGAGGACATCCAGGACCGCCTGATCCTGCGCCTGGTAAACGAATGCGTGGCGGTGCTGCGGGAAGGCGTGGTCGAAGACGCCGATCTGGTGGACGCCGGGCTCGTCTTCGGGGCCGGATTCGCCCCCTTCCGCGGCGGACCGATGCGTTATCTGCGGCAGCGCGGGGTGGCGGCGACCCGGCAACGGCTCGATGAACTGGCGGAAAAGTACGGGCCGCGGTTCCGTCCGGATGCGGGGTGGGAACAGATTCTGTCAATTGCCAAAGATTGAGCCGTGGCACATCCATGGCGCCGAAGTCCGCCACGTTGCGGGTGACCAACATCAGACCGTGAACGAGGGCGGTAGCAGCGATCAGGGCTCCCGTTCCGGTTTTGGATCCGGGACGTGCAGGCGGGCACAGCAAACAGCTACCGCTAGAATGCGCCTCTCGAAAATCCGCTTGCCCTCTCCTCCTCATGGTTCCAGGCATCGGTTACGTAACATCAGTTACTCGGAAAACCTTACCAAGCCTTGCAACACCCGGCGCAGCTTATCATGCGTCCTATGGCGGAGACGTTGCAGACCTAACCTGTCGGCCATGCGTTGCACAGCCACTTCACCGCTGAATCCTTGATTGACGACTTCCTGTGCCAGCACACGCAGCTCTTGCAGGGGAATCTCATCCACACTCCTGTGCTTTCCTGGCAAAGGCCCCCTGAAACGATCCCATGTTTCCGGATCAGTCCCCCGGGGCCAAAAGAAAACCTCCTTCCCTTCCCGCGTCCGGGGGTATTGCCTATCGACACACGCCAGAATCCGTTCACGGATTCTCGTGCCAGAACGTCTGAATCCATAGGCCTGAGCAACGCGCCGGACCAATAGGTCGCTGCGAATGGGTGCTTCCTCTTCCAGAACTTTTCGAATAACCGCCCGCAACACATCCTCTTTTTCAGGATCGTTGAAATCCTCCGGCCCGAGACCCGCGAACTGGTTCAAATCCACTTCCCGATAAAAGCAATTTCTCGGATTGGATATGCCTGTCCCAACAGGCCCCGTCTCTACCTCAGGCTCCCCAATACTGACTGAATCCTCATGAACAGGACCCAGTTCGTTGGTCTCATGGGTATGCAGCACGATTCCAGCGCGTTCGGCGAACCGTTCCTGCGATTCTGTATTTACAACCTCCATGCCAATATTTTCTTCACTCATAGCTTTATTCCGCCGGGCAACCTCTCTGTCCTGCTCCAGGAGACGGTTCAGTTCCGTGTGGATCCGTTCCAGCGCACCTTCGGGATCCGTCCACCAGTCCGTGGACCAAATGCGTAGAATCTCCCAACCCAGATTTCTCAGAACCTGCTCCCTCAGAATATCGCGGTCGCGTGCTGTCTTGGCACGATGATAAGTCGCGCCATCGCATTCGATTCCCGCCAAGTAGCGTCCCGGCGCATCCGGCTGAACAACGCCAAGGTCAATGCGGAAACGGGAGACGCCGATCTGCGGATGCACGGTCCATCCATTCTTCCTTAAGGCCTCCGCAACTGCACTCTCGAACGGTGATTCAGGCTCGCCCACAGCTCCCTGAACGGTCTCAGCAAACGCGCGTGGCCCCCGCAAAGCGAATTCGAGAAAATGCTTGAGGTCTCGCACACCATCGGCGTTGGTCCGGCTAAGGTCGATCTGGTCCGGCATGAGTGTGGAGAAGATGTGCATCGCCTTGCGCGCCCGCGTGATGGCTACATTGAGGCGACGTTGCCCACCTTCCCGATTGAGGGGGCCGAAATTCATGGACACCCGACCCGATCTATCCGGGCCATAGGTGATGGAGAAAAGAATGATGTCTCGCTCATCGCCCTGCACGCTCTCCAGATTCTTGACGAAAACGGCCTCGGTTCTGTTCTCGTCGAAATGGTGTTCGATTTCCGGATGGTCCCGACGGGCTCGATCGAGCAGATCCTGAATCAGCCGCTGCTGTTCAGCGTTGAAAGTGACGATCCCGACGCTGTCCTCGAAACCCGGATCCCGCAACCATTCCACCAAGGTTCGGACAAGCGCTTTCGCCTCGGCCTGATTGATCCGAGCCCCGCCTTTTTCATAGATACCTCCAGGCACCTCGTGGAAATGCAATGCCTCGCCTTTCGTCGTTGGCGATGGAAAGGTGACAAGCTCGCCAGCATAGTAGCGCGCATTCGAGAAGGCGATCAGGGATTCGTCGCGGCTGCGGTAATGCCAGGTCAGCTCGAGCTTTGGCACTCCGGCACCCAGACATTCGTCCAGGATGCTTTCGAGGTCTTCCACCTCAAGGTCATCGAAGATGTCGTCCTCGATATTGCGCTGGAAGAAGGAAGTCGGCGGCAATTGTTTGGGATCGCCAACGATGATGGCCTGTCTGCCCCGGGCGATGGCCCCCACGGCATCCCACGTCGGGATCTGGGAAGCCTCGTCGAAGATCACGACGTCGAAGAGGGAGGCATCCGGAGGCAGGTACTGGGCGATCGACAGTGGGCTCATCATGACGCAGGGTGTCAGACGCGTGAACGTGCCGGACATACGGCCGATCAACTGGCGCAACGGCATGTGGCGGCGCTTCTTGGCCAGTTCGTGCTGCAACACTCCCCATTCGGGCTGCTGCCGGGCGTTATTTGCAAACTTGGGCGGAATACCACTGCAAACCCGGGCGCGCACATAGCGGGCGGTGATCTGCATGAGTCTTTGATCCAGCTCCCGGAATTGCCGGATCCGGGCTTCGTGCTCGGTAGGCACGAAAGTTCTCAGCACTTCGTCCTGATCGATGATGGCATTTACCCACCAACGGCAGTAATTGACCTGGAACAGCCGCTCGGCGGTCACGGGGACAGATTCCGATTCAATCGCCCGAACGATGGGGTCCAGGTTGTGTTCGATCGCCTCGTGGCGCAAGGCCTGCCACCTACACCAGTACCTGAGCTTCTTCTCGGCCCGAAGCCAACTCTTACAGGTCTCCTCGATGCTGTCCAGGTAGTGCGCCTCCTCCGGCTCACCGATCGCACTTTCGTTGGCCTCGATCAACTGGACCATCCGGGCCAAAGCCTGCTCGAATTCCCCATACGCCCGGCTAAGGTCTACCACAGCTTGGTCGATGTGGCCACCTCGTCCCAACAACTCGTTACCGCTGCCCACGAGCTCATACACATACCGACGCATGTGGAGGTACTGCTCCGGGTCAGGCGCAAGGACCCGTAATGCACCTTGTACGGCTTCCGCCCACTCGATTAAGGCTTCCAGATCCTCGGCACGGGTATCCAGGCCCCGCCAACGGGAACCCAAGAATCGGGGCAGAGAGGAAAACCGCTCCAATTCCCGTTCCGCCTCCCGAGCCCGAATCAAGACCTCGAGATCCTGTTCCACCTTCACCGGTTTGACGGCATCCCGCGTTGTACTCCGGAGTTGCTTGCGTACCCGGCGCCGCATGAAAACGCGTTTGCCCCACCACTGTGCGGCGGAGTCACGCCAGAGCTGCAACAAGACGTCCAGATCCAGTTGCGTGGCCTCACGACGGTACGGGACGGACAACACTTCCCACTCCAGACGGTATTGCTTCAGAAGCCTGAGGGCACTGCGCACCTCCTCAAGATACTGAGCGCCCTGCTCGCCGAGCACGAACGCCCAGGGTTTCTCATGGGTTTCCCGCAGCTTGTCCCCCAGGGTCACCAGCACCCGCAGCCCGTTAGCCGTCAAGGGCGGGGACGGCATCTTAGTCGCGACCAGCAAAGCTTTCACCCGTTCATGTAGCTCACGGGAGGCCGCCATTAGCGATCGGGCGGCTTCCAGGAACTGCCGTTGCCAGCTAGGCGACCAGTCCCAACATGCAATGCCCGTCAAGGGATTGCCGTAGATCTCGCCTACCTGTTCTCGGTACCAATCGATCTTCCGGGCGATTTCCACCAACTGCTCATAGGCTTCTCTCGAATGGACGGTCGGACTCGACCAGGACAAGGTTACCTCAGGGACATGCCGATGCTTCACCATCTCACCGATGGCGCGGTAAACACTCCAACCATTAGGATGTTTCTGATGGAGGTGTGTGACATAGCGGTTGATCTGTTCTCGTACCTGCGCCAGGCGGTCGGCCTCCTGCCGCCACTCCTCCTCATCCATCGCCTCGCTGGCAGCCCAGGCTGCACCGAGTTGTTCGAGCACCTCGTGCTTGCGCGCCTTGTGTGAATGCAGTTCCAGACAGAAAGTGCCCAATCCGACTTCCTTCAGGCGACGGTAGACCACATCGAGCGCTGCTGTCTTCTCCGAGACGAACAGCACCGTCTTCCCCTCCGCCATGCACTGGGCAATCATGTTGGCGATGGTCTGGCTCTTGCCGGTACCCGGCGGACCGATCAGCACAAAATCCTTGCCCCGCGCAGCTGCCAGAATGGCCCTCATTTGTGAGGAGTCCGCCGGCAACGGGCAGTAGACTTCCCTAGGGTGCCACTGGGTATCGAGACACGCGGGGTCCGGGAAATCATGGCCACCGTCCTGATATGGCTCCCGGGGCGTTTCGATGAGATGCCTGACCAAGGCATTGGCCTTCAACTGTTCCGTACGGTCGCTGAGATCCTTCCACATCAGGTACTTGGCAAACGAGAAGGTGGACAGGACAACATCCTCCACCACCTCCCAGCCACGGATGTCGAGAATGGCGTGCCGTACGATTTTCCAAATTTTTTGGACATCCAACCCATGTTCGTCCATCGGCAACTCGCCTTCGAGTTCGGGAATCCGCAGGTCGAAATCCTGACGGAGCATCTCCAGCAGGGTGGGATTGAACCTGGGCTCGTCCTCGTGGATCAGTAGCTCGAAACCACTGCGAACACTGCGACGCTGCAGTTTCACCGGGATAAGGATCAGAGGCGCGCGGCAGATACGATCTTGTTTGTCCTTCTGGTTCCAGAGAAGAAAACCCACCGCCAGGTATAGAATATTGCTACCCCCCTCTTCCTCGGCATTCTTGGCAGCCCGATACAGTTCCGTCAGTCTGGCCTCGAGTTGCTGCACTTCCATGCGTACCAATAAGTCACCCTTTTCCAGGCTGCGCCTGGCGTATTCTTCCAGCAGGTCTTCCTGGGCCTGCTCCTTGTGAAGCTGGGCACTTCGCAACTTCTCTTTGCCTTTCAGTTCCGGTGGAGACTCGAACCGGAATAGTTCACCGTCCGCCAGAAGGTCTTCGAGTTTTGCTGGATCGGGACAAAACAGTGGTATGGCCCTCTTGCCTGAGCGGAAATTGAGCAGTGGATTGCGCAGGCTGAGATCGAGCAGTTTGCGAAGCCAACGCCCGACCCGGTCCTCCGGTGTCTGCGGCTCCTGTTCGGGAACTCCTTCGTCGAAGGGTTCCTCGGGAATGTCGTCGGGAATATCGAGCCTGCTCAGTGCCTGAGGTGAGGGCTCCTCCCCCCTCTCCTCCGCCAGCGGACGGGGTTGGGTCAGCGGACTCGAAAGGGGCAGAATCCGGGCCATCCGTGCCCGATGGATGTCGACCGCCAAGCGGGCGGCGGCCTCATCCTCCAGGTGCCGCTCGGCCTCCTGACAGGCAAAGGAGAAAGAAGAAGGCGGTTCGCGCGTGGCCAACGTGGCCTCGAACACCAGCAGTTCCTTGAGCTGTACCCGTTTTCGCAGTGCCTGGAAATCGTCTTCCACGACATGGGAAAAATCCAGGTCCCGCAACCAACACCCGACGAAGGCATGTCCCTCGGTGAAGATGATCAACGGATGCAACCCTGCCTGTTCCAGGCAGGCGGCGAACAGCACGCTCAGGTCGAGACAGGTGGCTAGCCGGTTCTCCAGGATACGTGCGGGACTGCGGATCTTCTGCCCGGCCCGCTCGAAGCTGGCGGGCGGCACGGCATAGGCGATGCGCTGGGCACAGATTGCCGACCAGATGGCGGCAATCAGGGTCGCTACCCGACGCGGATTGCGGGACTGATAACCATCGATCGATGCATCCTGACCGGCTGCTTGCAATCGATTCGAGGCCTCGCGCAACAAACGTTCAACCTCAGGGGCATTGGGCTGCACAAAGGCGGCGATGATTTCCGGCCATTCCTCAATACCACCCCATTCATCCCGGGCCAATAGCTCGATGGGAACCGACTTGGAAAGCAGTATCTGACCATCATTCCGCCCCAACGTAAAATACATGACTCCACGCACTGCCTCGGTCAACTCGCCCAGAAACCCACCCGAGAGCGTCAGACCAACGTCTTGCACATGAAAACGACTGTCCGGCAACAAACGGTCGATCACCCACTTCCGGGGTTGAAAGAACGGCGGATCAGCCCTCACATCCAGCCGCAGATCTTCGAAAATTTGTTCTGTCGGATTGTCGATGACGAGTTCCCGAATGAGGGGCACCGCATTACGTTGGTAGGCCAGATTCACTTTGCTGGCTACTACCAGTTCCAGAGTCAACCCTGTGGCTTTGGGATCATCTCCTTCTGCGGGTGTATTCATGGTGTGATGCTCCAGTTATTCCCGTAAGGTCTAGAGCAAAGATTCGGGCTGCTGTCCCCCTTTCATACTCTCGTTGCTTGGCCAGGGCAATGGAATGTCGGCACACATCCCAGAATAACGGAAATATGTCTCGTTGCAAGGGAGCAACTTTCGACTTGAAACAGTTCGAACGGGTGATCGAAGACATCCACCAGCCTATTGCCGACTCAGGAAAGCCTTGGGTCAAGTCCCAATTCTGCTGTAAATTCTTCTCCGCAGGATCGGCGTTGTATCGGTTTCAGTGGTCGATACTGACCACCTTTTCCCCCTCCTGGTTGGCAGGCTTCTGGGCCTCCCACCATTCGTGAAAGTCACTCATGTCCAGGTAGCGTCGGTCTTGCCACTCCTCGTGGATCTCCGCCA
>Ga0256839_1001012_pt1 | contig 35206 bp, 34 predicted proteins | sample 354166metaG_FD_185968 | JGI IMG/M metagenome (GOLD analysis project Ga0256839, IMG submission 185968) | Hydrothermal vent microbial communities from Mid Atlantic Ridge, Atlantic Ocean - 354-166 | ecosystem: Environmental > Aquatic > Marine > Hydrothermal vents | place: Atlantic Ocean: Mid...
GCGGGCGGTGTTTGACCGCATGGCGGGCTGCTGGACATATTGGGGCTGGAAGGGTGGTTATTTCGACACGGATGCTGACGCCCGTGCCTATTTTGACGAGATGCGTTTTATGTTGGTTAGCCAAATTGCGGCACCCAATTCCCCGCAATGGTTCAACACTGGCTTGCATTGGGCTTATGGTCTGACGGGGAAAAGCCAAGGCCATCATTATGTAGATTTCCGCACGGGCAAGCTCAAAAAATCCGCCAATGCCTATGAACACCCCCAGCCCCATGCCTGCTTCATCCAATCCGTCGGTGACGAATTGGTGGCTGAGGGCGGGATTATGGATTTGTGGGCGCGCGAAGCCCGCTTGTTTAAATACGGCTCTGGTACGGGGTCTAATTTCTCGTCTATCAGAGGCGGAGGCGAGGGGCTGTCGGGCGGAGGTTCGTCGTCTGGTTTGCTCAGTTTTCTAAAGGTCGGCGATACATCTGCGGGTGCGATTAAATCCGGTGGCACCACCCGCCGCGCCGCCAAAATGGTTATTGTCGATATTGACCATCCGGACGTAGAAGAATTTATCGGTTGGAAAACCCGCGAAGAAATGAAAGTTGCGGCGCTTGTAGCTGGCTCGAAAGCACTTGAGAAACATCTGAATGCCATCCTTAACGCTTGTATTAATTGCTCGGGTTCTGATGAAGATTGCTTTAGCCCCAAAGTCAATATGGCGCTGAAGCGTGAAATCCGTGCTGCCAAGCGGGCAGGGGTGCCGGACGGTGCCATTGAACGTGTGCTGAACCTAGCGCGTCAAGGTATCGACACCATAGAAGTCCCCGTGTTGGACGCGGATTGGGATAGCGAAGCCTACCGCACAGTTGCTGGGCAAAATGCCAATAATTCCGTGCGGGTTAGCGATGATTTCCTTCGCGCCGTCAAGGCCGACGAAACATGGGATCTCATCCGCCGCACTGACGGAGCCGTAGCCAAATCCGTGCGGGCGCGGGATTTATGGCACCAAATCGGGCTGGCTTCTTGGTCGAGCGCCGATCCGGGCATTCAATATCATGATACGATCAATGACTGGCACACATGCCCAAGCTCGGGCGAAATCCGTGGTTCCAACCCGTGTTCAGAATATATGTTTTTGGACGATACCGCCTGTAATTTAGCCTCTATCAATTTGATTAAATTTAAGGGTAAAGGCGTGACATTTGATGTGCCTGCCTTTGAACATGCTTGTCGTCTGTGGACAATCACACTGGAAATATCCGTGCTGATGGCGCAATTCCCGTCCAAGGAAATCGCCCGCAAGTCCTATATGTACCGCACGCTCGGTCTTGGCTATGCCAATATTGGCGGGCTGCTTATGGCCAGCGGGCTTGCCTATGATAGCGAAGAGGGGCGCGCGACTGCGGGGGCTATTGCTGCACTTCTTAGCGCTGTCGCTTACGGTACATCAGCGAAAATGGCCAAAAATCTGGGCGCGTTTTCAGAGTACGAGAAGAACAGTAAACCCATGCTCCGTGTGATTAAAAACCACCGCCGCGCCGCAGAAGGCCGGACGGATTTTGATGGTTTGCGCGTATCCCCGCCGCCGCTTAACCGCAAAGCTTGTCCCTATGACGGCTTGCCCGAAGCCGCTGTGAAGCGCTGGATACGCGCCGAAGCGGACGGTAAAAAACACGGCTACCGCAATGCGCAGGTTTCTGTTATCGCGCCGACGGGCACTATTGGCTTGATTATGGATTGCGACACCACGGGCATCGAGCCGGACTTCGCACTGGTCAAGTTTAAAAAACTAGCAGGCGGTGGGCATTTCAAAATTATCAACCGCTCTGTGCCCCGCGCACTGGCGGCGCTCGGCTATACCAAACGCCAAATCGCCGATATTGAAAACTATGCGCTGGGTACGGGGTCGCTGGCGGGTGCGACCGCTATTTCTCTGGACGATCTAAAATCGTGCGGCTTTGACGAAGAACGCCTTGCCATTGTTGAGGGTGCGGTCAAAGATGCTTTCGATGTTCGTTATGTGTTTAATAAATGGACGCTCGGCGAAGCGTTTTGCAAAGATGCGCTAGGATTAACGGACGACCAATTAGAAGCTAGCGGTAATGACCTCCTGCCTGTGCTTGGGTTTAGCCAAGAGGACATTGAAGCGGCCAATGTATTTTGCTCTGGGGCGATGACCCTAGAGGGTGCGCCGCATTTAAAAGCCACCGACTTACCCGTCTTTGATTGTGCTATGCCGTGTGGTCGTATTGGCACGCGCTCATTAAGTGTGGATGCCCATATTTTAATGATGGCGGCCGCACAGCCATTTATTTCGGGCGCTATCTCTAAAACCGTCAATATGCCCAGTACGGCAACTATTGATGAATGTTCAGAGGTTTATAATTCCGCTTGGAATCTCGGCTTAAAAGCCATTGCCCTTTACCGCGACGGCTCGAAATTATCACAACCGCTCAATTCCGCCTTGTTCGACGAAGCTGCCATGGATGCGTTGGACGAAACCAAAGAGCAGTCCGCCGCCGCACAAGCTTCGGTCGGGGCAGAAAAAATTGTCGAAAAAATCGTCGAGCGTATTGTCGAAAAACCAGCAGAGCGCCATCGTCTGCCGGATCGCCGCACGGGTTATATCCAAAAAGCCTCTGTCGGTGGTCACAAAGTTTATCTCCATACGGGCGAGTTTGAAGACGGCTCCCTCGGCGAGATTTTCATCGATATGCACAAAGAGGGCGCGGCGTTTCGTTCTGTCATGAACAATTTTGCCATCGCCATATCTATTGGCCTGCAATACGGTGTGCCTTTGGAGGAATTTGTCGATGCCTTTATCTTCACTCGCTTCGAGCCGTCCGGCCCGGTAAAGGGTAATGAGACGATTAAATTTGCCAATTCTATTTTGGATTATATCTTCCGCGAACTGGGTATTTCCTATCTTGGCTGGGACGACCTTGCCCATGTTGATCCCAATTCTATTACGCCCGATGCCGTTGGCAGCGGCGATAATGAGCGCGGCCAAGGGAAGGGGCTGGCAAAATTGGATGAAGCGCCTGCCGTGCCGTATTCCAAAGGTTTCCTGCGCGGCGGTGATGCGGACAATATTGTGCATTTCCACCGCTCGGCTACCGAAAAAGAAACAGCGGACGGGGGGGCGGAAGCCCAAGAAGCCGAAGCCGAAATGCAAGGCCAGGCAGAAATTACTAGCGGTGCCTCAACACCGCAGCCAGCGACTGCGACGACAGCCAGCATCACAGAAAGCACTGTAACGGCGCAAGAGGCCCGTTTTAAGGGCTATACGGGCGATGCGTGTCCAACCTGTGCGCATTTTACTTTGGTGCGCAATGGTACTTGCCTGAAATGCGAAACCTGCGGCTCGACTACGGGCTGTTCCTAGGGCCTCTTGGTACTCCAAAATGGGCAATTATCTTTGGCAAATGGTGTATACCATCCTCACCCCGCTTGCGGGGGAGGTGCCTGCTCTTGCAGGCGGAGGGGGAAATAACTATCGGTGCAATAATTCCCTGAGGTAATTACCCTGACAGCTTATCTACTCACGCCCGGCGCTTATGGAAAATTGCTTCCCCCTCCGCCCCTAAGAAGGGGCACCTCCCCCGCAAGCGGGGTGAGGATGAAATAGTGCATTTTGTTAGTTGCTTAACTAAGGCCAAATGTAACTGTATTTTAATGCAAAACCGCTCGCACGTTGGCTGAACTTGCGCTATAGAGCGGTCATGAAAATACAATTGCTTATCAAGCGGACGGCACTTTGCCTCTCTGCTACAGGGTTTTTATGGTCTAGTTCTGCATTGGCGCAGACACCTGTCAGCACCAGCGTGCATCTCTCTGGGGCGTGCGCAGAATGTGATTTATCGCGCCGCGTTATGCCCGGAATGTCTCTAAAGGGGGCGAATTTTGCTGGTAGTAATTTCTCCCATTCCAATCTGGCTGGCGCGAATTTTAGTAAAGCCAATCTTGACCATGCTTCGTTTTACAAAGCCTATTTGATGGGTGTGATAGGCGACAAGGTCAATATGAATAGGGCCGTATTACGCGGCTCTACATTGTCGGATGTTAAATTGATTTCGTCCAATTTTATTCTTGCCGATTTGCACAAAGCCGACCTCACTGGCGGTAATTTCACGGGCAGCGATTTCACCAAGGCCCGTTTAAAAAGCACGGACGCTATGGGCGCGATATTTGTGAATGCTAATTTTACCAAGGCCAAGCTTGATCGTGGTGATTTTACAGGCTCTGATTTTTCTGGCGCAAAATTCATAGGCACTAAATTCGGTGACGCCGAGGTGAAAGATGCCAATTTCGTAGGTGCCAATTTTAGCGGTGCGGAAATGGTTGAATTATCTGGTTTGACCCAAAGCCAATTGGACAGTGCTTGCGGTTCTAAAGAGACACAATTGCCCGAGGGCTTTAGTTTGAAGGTTTGTTCTCCAGAAATTTTGACATTAGAGGCAGAACTTCAACTTGACCCGATAGCACTCACCGACAGGCCGATAGCGCTCAGTGACAGGGTTACACCACAAGCGCCGCCGACACTCATGCGCCCGATGATTGCGACGCGTATATCAAGGCGCGGCACAATGCTTTCAATTCGCTCAAGCGAGCTAGACGAGATTATGCGCGGTATTAACGGCGCTTTGGGGGATCTCCCCATGAATAGCCCCACCCGTGCCAAGCTGGAAAAATCCCGTCGCCAGTTGGAGGCCGTTCAGGCCAAAGCAAATCGCTAATTCTCTAGCGTCCACTTACAACTCTCAAAGCCGTTCATACCTGCGCATGCAGGTATCCATTGCCGGACATTTTTTTACACATATAACCCTGCGATAGACCCCTGTATACACAGGGGTGCCCTAAAGGATAAAAGCGGGTTGTTAGGATGGTTTTACATCTTATGGTGGCGGTCATTATTGGTTTATTACTCTTTTGGTAAATCCAAACGCAGATGTAATTCGCGCAGGGCTTTTGCGTCGACTTCTGCGGGGGCGTTCATCATTAAGTCTTGGGCTTGGCCGTTCATGGGGAACAAAATCACATCGCGGATTGTGTCGACACCGGCAAGCAACATGACAATACGGTCAACACCCGGCGCAATGCCGCCGTGGGGCGGGGCGCCGTATTTAAAGGCATTTATCATGCCAGCAAATTTGTCGTCCACCACTTCGGGGCCGTAGCCTGCAAGTTCGAAAGCTTTATACATGGTTTCGGGTTTGTGGTTTCTGATAGCACCAGAGGATAACTCGATGCCGTTGCAGACAATGTCGTATTGATAGGCCAAAATATCCAGCTGTTTTTCGACCGTATCTGCAGATTCGAGAAGCTCCATAGCACTCATACCTTCAGGGGCTTGGGGCATGGAGAATGGGTTGTGAGAGAACTCGACCTTTTTATTGTCCTCATCCCATTCATACATGGGGAAATCGACAATCCAGCAAAACTTAAACACGTTTTCGTCGATCATATCTAAATCTGCGGCGAGTTTTTTCAAGGCTGCACCCGCTAATTTATAAGCATCATCTTTCTTGCCCGCAGAGAAGAACGCGCCGTCACCAGCCTTAAGACCCATTTTATCCAATAGCGCCTTGAGGTGTGCAGGCTCAAAGTTTTTCAAAACCGGGTCTTGAGAATCGACGCCGCCGTTTTCAGCTTGCTTGAGACGCGCATAGCCAAGGCCAGGCGCTTGCATTTCTTTCTTGGCCCATTTGTCCATATTGTCAAAGAACTTGCGGGACTGGCTATCATTGGCACCGGGCGCAGGGATGGCAATAACCTTGCCGCCGCCTCCAGTAATCTTGGCAAATATACCAAAGCCAGTTTTTCTCTCGTCGGTGAAGAATTCGGACACATCGGTCAACTCAAACGGGATACGCAGATCAGGTTTGTCAGTACCGTATCTCTCCATGCTTTCTTTGTAGGGAATGCGCGGGAACGGGGTTTGCACCTCTCGCGCTTCACCTGTATGGCTCGCAAACTCTTCAAATACGCCCGCCATAACAGGCTCGATGGCATTGAACACATCTTCTTGGGTGACAAAGCTCATTTCAATATCAAGCTGGTAAAACTCGCCCGGCGAGCGGTCAGCGCGTGCGTCTTCGTCCCTAAAACACGGGGCGATTTGGAAATAACGGTCAAAGCCCGCCACCATTAAAAGCTGCTTAAACTGCTGCGGCGCTTGGGGCAGGGCGTAAAATTTGCCGGGGTTCAGCCGCGACGGCACCAAGAAATCCCGTGCGCCTTCGGGCGAGCTTGCGGTCAGGATTGGTGTTTGAAATTCAGTAAAGCCTTGGTCAATCATACGGCTGCGCAGGGAATTAATCACCTGCCCGCGCATAATAATGTTTTTGTGCAAAGTCTCGCGGCGCAAATCGAGATAACGGTGCTTTAGCCGGATGTCTTCGGGATAGTCCTGCTCGCCGAATACTGGCAGCGGTAATTTTGCCGCCGGGCTTTCGATAATCATTTGGTCAGCACGTAGCTCTACCATGCCGGTCGGCAATTCTTTGTTCAACGCTTCGTCGTCCCGTGCCAATAATTCGCCTGTGACCGTGATAACAGATTCGGACGGGCAACGCTTGGCCGCTTCGTAAAACTCCGCAGTCGGATAAACCACAATCTGGCTAATCCCGTAATGGTCGCGCAAGTCGATAAACAGCGCATTGGCGTGTTCACGTTTTCTGTGAACCCAGCCGGACAAACGGACAGTTTCGCCGACTTGTTCGGTGCGAAGTTCATTACAAGTATGGGTGCGGTAAGCGTGCATGATAATCTCTTTATATTCTTTAGGTAAATTCTAGTCCCGCATTGATACGGACGCACGAAAATGTCAAGGGTTTAGGGCGTATAAAAGCTGCCCTTGCAGTGCAAGAGTGGGGTGCGGATGAAGCCTACAAATCGTCCTCGTCCACTATTGGTTTGTCTTCGGAATATAGCATGCGGGCGGCGTCGCCTTGGGGGTCTTCGTATTGGCCGGATTTTACCGTCCAGAAGAAGGCGAGTAGGCCGACGATGCAAATGGCGATAGCGAGGGGTACGAGATAAATGAGGGAGGTCATATTAGTGGAATTTCAATCTAAGTGCATTGAGGGTGACCAGCATACTTGAACCGGACATGGCGAGGGCGGCGATCATGGGATTGACAAAACCAAGCACCGCAATCGGTACGGCAATCATATTATAGAGAACGGCGAGACTTAGGTTTTCCACCACGCGTTTTTGGGCGTCCTTAGCCGTGTTGACGGCGGTAATGACCCCGGATAATTTATCCCCCTGTAAAATAACATCAGCGGCGGCGCGTGATACATCGGCGGCACCTGCGGGGGAGGCCGACGCATAGGCGGAAGCGAGGGCAGGGGCGTCGTTAATACCGTCGCCGATCATCAAGGTCAAATGGCCTTGGGATTTTAACTCGTCCAGCCGCGCCAATTTGTCGGTTGGGGAAACTTCGGCTTGCCATGTATCAATGCCGAGTAATTGCGCGGTTTGACGCGCTATGGATTTTTTATCACCGGTCAGAAGCTCTACATTATAGCCGTGCTTGCGCAGGTCTGTGATTGTGGTTTTGGCGTCCATACGCGGGGTGTCTTTGAATTTAAAGCACACGGGGGCGGCTCTCCCAATACGTATCCAGCTTTCGGTTTGGGCATTTGTTTGGCCCCCAGTTTCAGCAGAAATGCCGCCCACATAGCTGGCCGCGCCAAATTTCACCAGCTTGCCACTAATGTTAGCTTCGACCCCTTGGCCTGCTACTTCTTTGATATTATCGGCGACAGGGCCAGAGCCAGCGGCAGCGGCGACGGCGCGAGCGACAGGGTGGCGCGATGCGCGGGAGAGTAAGGCGGCGGTTTCCAGCGCGTCTTTGGAAATGTCGCCTAAATTGGAGAGCTGTAAACTGCCGAGGGTTAATGTACCGGTTTTATCAAACACAATGGTGTCAACTTTGGCGAGCCGTTCCAGCGCATCACCGGATTTTATCAAGACACCTTTCTTGAACAAGCGCCCCGACGCCACGACTTGCACGGCAGGCACGGCCAGCCCCAAGGCACATGGACAGGTAATGATCAGCACGGCAATAGCGTTCAGCGACGCGGTACGAAGGTCGCCGCTATAGAGCATCCAGCCTACGAAAGTAAGGGCGGCGAGCGTATGAACAACGGGCACATACAGCCGCGCAGCTTTATCGGCAATGCGGACGAACTTGCTTTTTTTCTGTTCGCCAGCTTCTACCAGTCTGGAGATTTCCGAGAGGAAACTATCCCCTGATACGGCGAGGGCTTTGATGGTTAGGGGGGCGGACAAATTTATCATGCCGGAATATAATTTATCGCCAATATTTGCGGCGCGGGGCAGGGTTTCGCCCGTGGCAATAGAGGTGTCGATGTCGGAACTGCCTTTGATAATCTCGCCGTCCACGGGGATGCGTTCCCCAGCTGCGACCAGCAATGCATCACCCGGTTTAATCATGGAAGCAGGCACGGACATCACCGAGCCGTCTTCTTTAATCAGGCTGGCCGTGCTGGCCTGCATGGCGGCCAGGCGCTGGGCAGATTCTCCGGTTTTTTGTCGCAAGCGCATATCGAGAAACCGCCCGATGAGCAGGAGGAATAGCAACATAACCGCAGCGTCAAAATAGGCATGGGGGTTGCCGTGGATTGTCTCGTATATGGACAGAGCTACGGCGAGGAGAACGGCCAAGGATATTGGCACATCCATATTGGTCATTTTGTTTTTCAGCGCCCCCCAAGCCGAGCGGAAAAATGGCTGGCCGGAATAGGCCACGGTCGGGATAGCGATAGCCGCAGAAATCCAGTGCATGGTCTGGCGGGTGACCTTGCTCATTTCACTGCCGTCCCAAATGCCGACAGACATGGTCATAATCAGGGCGGTGGCAGCGCCAGCGACAGCCATGGCTTTTAACAGGCTCGTGGCTTGATCCCTTTGGACGAGCGGATCCAATTCCATATTAAACGGCTTGGCACCATAGCCCAAGTCTTCGAGACGGGCAACGATTGCGCCCGCTTTGTCAGGCCCGCCGCGCCACTGCACATTTAGGCGCATAGTGGACAGGTTCATACGGGCGAGGAGTATGCCCTCTAGGGCAGAGATTTCGCGCTCTATTTTGGCCATACAACCAGCGCAGTGGGCGCCGCTAATCATCAAGTCAATGGACTGCTCACCGCTGGCTTTGGTTTGTACATAGGGGGTAAGCGCTTCGGCAGCCTTTTCTCTTTCCGAGAGGTTTCGAGCCTTTTCAGATTGCATGCGCGCCAAATCTTGCGCCGTGGTTTGACCACTGGGGCAGAACTCATCGTCTAAAACTATTTCAACCATATTTTATTACGAGTATTGAATATCGTCCCGTCCGCCTGTTTTGCGCTGGTAACTAGCACCCATTGCTTACCTAGTAGCACTTTGTCTATGGAGGCTATATAGGTGCCGTCGGCGGCTTGTGCAAATTTTAACGGGGCGTCTTTGTCGGTTTCTGCCAAGTGTTTGAGGGAGCCTGTTACCCGCAAGCCGCGAATGATTACACCGCCTCTATCTGTGAGTTTGAGGACGATACTATTCTTGTCGCGAATGTTAATATCAGCGCTCCAGCCCGTTGCGGCTTGGGCATTTCGCGCGGTGATGGTCTGGTTGTACGCCAAGCCTTGGCGGTAAGATTGCTTGGTATCTTCGCCGGGGAAACTTTTGATACCCACCGTTACCATGGCAATATTGGCCGCGAAAATTACGCCAAAGAAAACCACGACTGCGCCCAAGACGTGTTTTCCCGTCCATTTTTTACCGCTGTGGCCCTTAAGGGTTTTTCCTTCATTTTGCATGTTATTTATCCTTGCCCGTAACGAATACGGTTGGTGTTTGTTGTGTGTTATTGCTGTCAGACATATCCGTGATTTTAAAGTAAAAATCTTCCCGATCGCTAAGAGAGCTAACGTCTTTTACGGCCAGGAAAAGCTTGTAATTGATAGTCTCATTAGCCGGGACTTCCAAGATAATCTTGTCACCATGCTTCTTGAAGCGGGCTTCTGTGATGGTTAAACCTGCCGGGTCGTCAATTAAATCAACAGCTTCGACTTTAAATTTGAGTGGCTTGGCCTGTTTGTTCAATATCTTCACTGTGTAGCCGTTTTGAATGTAGTTATCACCCAAGGTCACATAATTAGGTGCGCGCACCCGAAGTACATTCAAATCCAGAACCGAACGGTGGCTAAGGCCGTAAAGCATGACAGCGCCAACCGCCAATATTATGAGCGCATAGGCAATAGTGCGGGCGCGAATTAAATGATAGGCGCTGGGCTTGCCGTCTTGGCGGCGCTTGATATTGATACCCGTATCATAGGCAATCAATCCGGTGGGGCGGCCAATTTTGACCATTATTTCGTCGCAAGCATCAATACAAAGCGAGCAGCCAATACATTCGAGCTGTAGGCCTTCGCGTATATCAATTCCGGTTGGGCAGACGGCTATGCATTGGCGGCAATCAATACAGTCGCCGCGCCCTTCCCATGTTGCGCCCTTTTTGTGCGGGCCGCGCGGCTCCCCCCGGTCAAAGCGGTAGGTGACGTTGAGCGCTTCCTCGTCGGTCATGGCGGCCTGAATACGTGGCCATGGGCACATATAGATACAAATCTGCTCGCGCATAAAACCGGCCAGCGCATAGGTTGTAAAGGTCAACATGGCGACAAATACATAGGCCGTCATGGGCGAGCCGCCCGTGAAGAAATGCGCCATCACATCATAGGCATCATGGAAGTACAATATCCACGCCCCGCCTGTGGCGAAAGCAATCAGCAACCAGACAATATGCTTGGCGGTTTTTTTGTAGATTTTGGCGGGCGTCCATTTGGATTTCTCCAGCTTGATGCGCGCATTGCGGTCACCCTCAAAGAAGCGCTCAACCGCTATAAACAAATCCGTCCAAATGGTTTGCGGGCAAGCAAAACCGCACCAGAGCCGCCCAAACAATGCGGACGCTAAAAACAGGCCAATGGCGGCTAGTATCAACAAGCCGGTAATATAATAAACTTCTTGCGGCCAAATTTCGATGAAGAAAAAATAGAAGCGCGCATTTTCAAAGTCGATAAGTACGGCTTGGCTCGGGGCATCAGGGCCGCGATCCCAGCGTAGGAACGGAATGAAATAATAAATGCCCAGCATGGCAAATAACGCTATCCATTTGATGCGGCGGAATGTGCCTTTGACACGCTTGGGGAAAATTTTGGTGCGGTTTTTATACAAGCTGTCCGGTTTAACGGGCGTAGATTTGGTCTTGGCTTCCCAGCGGGACTTTTTAATCCCTGGGGCAGCTTCACCGCGTTTGGTTTTTTGCTTGCCGTCTGACATGAGAATAGTTCCAATCTATGTGCTTGGCCAAAATATCTATAGCTATGACCGTTTCACCGCGCTCATAACATGAAAGTTTATTCGCCGCCGCCCAGTTCGTTATGAACATAAACGCTGAGCGCCATAATTTGATCTGCGGACAGGCGTTCGTTCCAATTGGGCATCACGCCGTTGCGGCCATTGAATATAGTTTCGTGAATGACCTCGGCGGAACCACCGTAAAGCCAGTCCGTATCGGTTAGGTTAGGGGCGCCGTTTTCGCGCGTGCCTTTGCCCTCTACGCCGTGGCATGATGAACAGTTTTCCGCAAACAAAGTCGCACCCCTTTTTGCGGATACGCCGTCTGCTTGTTGGCCGGAAATATTGAGGACATGCTGCACTAAATCATTGATTTGTGCTGGTTCCAAAATTTCGTCGCGTCCGTAAGCCGCCATAGAACCAAAACGCGTATCGTCATGTTCGGCGCGGATACCGTAAGTGATAGAATATTTAATGTCGTCGAAGCTTCCGCCCCAAATCCACACTTGATCGTTCAGGTTTGGATAGCCGACAACACCTTGACCACCTGCGCCGTGGCAGGTCTCGCAATTGTCGCCAAACAGGGTTTTGCCTTGCTGTACGGCAAATTCGTACAGGCCGTCGTCCCCGATAATCTCGTTGATAGAGGAATTTGAAAGCTCTTGCGACCGTGCTGATCTATCCGCATGCATTTGCTCGACCGCGACCGCGACCCGGTCTCTGTCGGAAAAGTCAAGCACGCCTTTGGTATAACCATTAAGTAGCGGAATAGCGGGCATCAGGATGACATAACCAATTGACCAAACAATCGTCATATACATGATGTTAATCCACCATCTCGGCATTGGGGTATCCAACTCTTGGATGTCGTCCCATTCATGGCGGGTAGTTTCTGTGCCAGTGTGTTCGTCAACTTTTTTATGGTCACTCATGACAGATCCTTTTTGGTAGTATTGTCATCAATTATAGGTCGATCTTCTTTGGTCATTACAACATTGGCTGCATCTTGCGCTCGCTTGCGCCCGCCTGGTGCAAACACATACAAAAGTACCGTAATGAAGAACAAAAAGAAAAACAGCGTGCCGCCATATTTGGCGATGAAAGCTATTTGTTCATAATCCATAACTTCCTCCTATCTCGCATTGTCGTTGATATTGGCCTGGTATTCGTCGAAATCCACCATAGTGCCGATGATCTGTAGGTAGGCAATCAGGGCGTCCATTTCAGTGATCTCAGGCTGAGCGTCAAAATTGCGCACTTGCGCTTTGGGGTAACGCGCCAAGAATGCATCTATATCGTCGCTATCCGGATCTACTTGCGTGTATATATCGGCCTCAGCGAGCGCCACCATCTCGTCGGTATAAGGTTCGCCAATGGCTTTCTTGGCAGCCAAGTGTGCGCCGATAAGCTTAGCGTTCAGCTTTTTGTCGTTCAAGAAAGCATAGGGGGGCATCACAGAATCTGGAACGACGGCACGCGGGTTGGTTAGGTGAAATACATGCCAATCATCGGTATATTTACCGCCGACCCGTGCTAGGTCAGGCCCGGTACGTTTAGATCCCCACTGGAACGGACGGTCATACATGCTTTCCGCAGCCAGTGAATAATGTCCGTAACGCTCTATCTCGTCGCGCAGGGGGCGGATCATTTGCGAATGGCACAAATAGCACCCCTCGCGGACATATATGTCTTGCCCTGCAAGCTCTAGGGGCGAGTAGGGACGCACACCTTCGACTTCTTCGATGGTGCTGTCGATGTAAAATAGTGGTGCGATTTGAACAATGCCGCCCACCATAACGGTTAGGAGGATACCAACCATCAGAGCGAAGGAGCGTGTTTCCATAAAATCATGAAGTTTTGATATTTTCATGTCTATTCTCCTAAAGCCAATTCGGGGATTGCATCGACCGCCGGTTTACGAGCCGTTGGTGCCTCGTCGGTAAGTGAAACCGCATCCCCCCTGCCTTTGATTGTTTGCCAGACATTGTATGCCATGACAAACATGCCGAGCAGATACATCGTACCGCCGACGGCACGGATAATATAATAGGGGTGCATAGCTTTGACAGTTTCAATGAATGAATATTCCAAGAAACCAAGGTCGGTATAGGCGCGCCACATCAGGCCTTGCATAATACCACTGACCCACATGGCGGTGATATAGAAAATAATCCCAATCGTGCTGAGCCAGAAATGCCATTCAACCATTTGTAACGAATACAAATTTTTCTTCTTCCACAGCCAAGGCACCATACAATACAGCGCACCAAAGGTCACCATACCGTTCCAGCCGAGCGCGCCCGCATGAACGTGACCAATAGTCCAGTCCGTGTAATGAGACAGGGCATTGATATAGCGTATAGCCATAAGCGGCCCTTCAAAGGTCGCCATGCCGTAGAAGGCAACAGAAACGGCGAGCAAGCGAAGAACCGGGTCAGTGCGGAGTTTATCCCAAGCACCCGATAGGGTCATCAATCCGTTAATCATGCCGCCCCAACTTGGCATCCATAACATGACCGAAAACACCATGCCCAAAGTCTGCGTCCATTGCGGCAAAGCCGTATAGTGCAAATGATGGGGGCCAGCCCAGATATAAATGAAGATAACCGTCCAGAAGTGGACTATGGACAAGCGGTAAGAGTAAACCGGACGCTCGGCGCGTTTAGGGATGAAATAATACATCATACCAAGGAAGCCCGTGGTCAAAAAGAAACCCACCGCATTATGGCCATACCACCACTGGGTCATAGCGTTTTGTACGCCCGCCGCTAGTGAATAACTTTTCGCACCAAGCCAATCAACAGGCAGAGCCACATTGTTGACGATATGCAACATGGCAATGGTCACGATAAAGGAAAGGTAGAACCAGTTGGACACATAAATATGCTTTTCTTTACGCTTAGCCAAAGTCATCATAAAGACGGCCAAATATGCCACCCAAACAATGGTAAGCCAAATGTCCACATACCATTCAGGTTCGGCATATTCCTGCCCGTGGGTAATTCCCATGAGATAGCCTGTGCCAGCAATAACAAGCACTAATTGCCAGCCCCAAAATACGAACCAAGGCCACATACCGCCTGCCAGCCTGGTGCGGCATGTGCGCTGAACCGTATAAAATGAAGTCGCGATGAGCGCATTGCCGCCAAAGCCAAAAATCACGCCAGACGTATGCAAGGGGCGCAATCGTCCAAAGTTGAGCCAGGATAAGCCCGTGGCATCCATAATTTGCGGATAAGCCAATTGAAAAGCAATCAGCACCCCAATCGTCATACCAGCAACGCCCCAAATGATAGTAGCTATCACCCCAGCCTTGATGACATTGTCATCATATTCATAAGGGTTATAGACAAATTTATTCTGCATAACGCCGTAGACAAGTGCAAAAATAGCCAAGGCGAAGGCAAATATATACATATAAGCATGGGGTTTAATCACCGGGTCAACCCCGCGAGAGGCCACGAGAACTGCCCAGATAAAGCCGAGTACGCAAATAATCCCGATGGGTAGAATAGCCCCGTTGGCTCTTTTAATTATTGATGGATTAACAGACACAGATATCCCCCTGCCTAAAGTGTAAAATTAGAATCAATATTACTAGTAGCCCTTATTTACATAAGTTCAACTTTATTCAGAACGTCAAAACGTCGCATGTGCAATGAGAACTGCGACAAAATTGCACCTTTTTGCCAAAAGGCGCGAGTTTTGCATGATTGTTAATAAATTTGTGCAAATGTACCAAACAAAGAACGAGGCCAATTAAAGCTCTTAAACTGTGGAGGTGAATATGGATTTGATTAAAAATTGGGCAGAAGAAGACGCTCAAGACTATGGGAAAAGAGTCATGATTGTTGAGCATATTCTCAATGATACGGGACTGTTTACCGATGAAGCCCTTGCGGAAATGCTGGATAACCAGCCTAACCATTTGATTGACTTTCAGTATGTGGTCGACGAACCCGACTATCCAGATCGCCAGGTCACAGTAGATTTTTCGGGAGCTGACGGCGCAACTATGATTGCTGCTACCAAATCAGATTTGCCAATCTGGATCAATGTGCGTGAAGTTATGAATGTCCAGCCTAAATACAAAAAAGTACTGGATCAGCTACACCGAGAATTGGAAAAATATACCGGAAAAAACAATGATCGTGCCAATTGTCGCGGTGGTATCTTACTGTCAAGCAAGACAGCGCGCACACCATACCACGCCGATCCGACCATGACCCATTTATGGCATATACGCGGGCATAAAAAAGCCTGGGTCTACCCTAAAACGCCGGAATTTCTACCGGATGAAGCCTATGAAAGTATAATTTTAGGTGAGATTGATGAAGATATGCCGTGGACAGCGAAATTGGACGAGGGCGCAATTGTAGCACCAGCGGATTTGTACGGTGGGGAATTGGTTCTTTGGCCAATCCGTTCGCCGCACCGGGTTGAAAATGTGACGTTTTGTGTGTCTATGGTTATGGAGTTTTCCACCAAAGCCAGTGCCTTCACCAATGCGGGTATGTTCATGAACGGCGTGTTGCGCCGCAAATACGGGAAAAACCCAAGTTGGTATGATGCATCAGCTCCGGAAAAGTTGGTCAAAGCCATTATTGGGCGAACAATGCTGAAAATCGCAGGCCGCAAGGCGTATCGCCGTAAAGACATGGTGCAGTACAAGTTAGTACAAGACGCCAAAGATTTCGTGCAGGCCGTCGCGACGCCATATGAACGGGTGCATTAGGCGGGTTTGAAAGGTGTTTTTAATATCTAGGGGGCGTAAATCAGAGGGTCTATAAGCCGGGTTCTGTACACATTATGCCCAAAAGCATAATGGCGGCGACCATTCATCTGGGGTGCTGATTACTCAGCACCTCAAGCGACCAACCCGGGCAGCGACGTTCAAGCTCGCCGTGATGCCGCCCCTATTTGGTCTTGCTCCGGATGGGGGTTACCATGCCCGCTTTGTTACCAAAACGGCGGTGCGCTCTTACCACACCCTTTCACCCTTACCACGCCAATAAAAATAGTGGCGGGCGGTTTGCTTTCTGTTGCACTTTCCCTAAGCGCATTGTTGCCAATACGCCCGCCGGTCGTTATCCGGCATCCTGCTTCAATGGAGCCCGGACTTTCCTCCCGCCCTCGCTAGGCTTCGGCGCGGCAAGCCCGCCATTGCATTAACGAAAGTAGGCGGTCGCCCGACCCTCTGAATAAAGGCTTAGAGCAAATGTTTATGCTGAGGTCAAGGCTTGCAATATTGCAATACCTAAGGTAGTGAGTACAAAATAAGTATTTATAAATCCATATTTAACAGCATTGGGGGGGGATGTATGGGCTGGTCAGACTTACTTAAGGATAAATCATCGCTTGCTACCGCCGTTAATTTGGTTGGCGATAGGTGGTCTTTATTATTGTTATCAGGTTGTTTTTTTGGTATCTGTCGGTTCAACCAATTTGAGAGTTTTCTTGGTATTAATAGAAATTTGCTTTCATCAAGGTTAGACAAATTGGTTGAGTCGGGGCTTTTGGTGCGACACTTATATAATGAAAACCCAAAACGTTATGAATACCAACTGACCGATATTTCTCGTGAATTAAGGCCGATCATTACCGGGTTAGCTACATGGGGCGAGCGAAATTTTACAAAAGAAGATGCGCCGTTCGCTATTGTTCATAAAGATTGCGAGCACAAAATAGATGTGGTCATTCATTGCGCTGAATGCGGTACACATGTCGGGAATGATGATATTGCGACGAAAATCAACCCCGGAGCAGGGCCAGAAGCTATACGGTTGTTCGAAAATATGTCGGCAACTGCTAAAATAACAGATTAACTGCTATTTGGTATATACATCCGTTACTAAATCAGTACTTAGGCCACCGGAATTTTGGTTTTTCGAATCATTATGAAATTGGGCTAAGCGTATAACGTTCCTCAAGAATGCAAAACTTGTCCCATAGGAAACGCGGCGGGTTACTGGTTGCCCCACATTAACCACACACTGCCGCGTTTCCAACTATTTTCAATAAGTTGGAAAAAACTTCTGTACTTATCGTTTAACAGTGAGTACAAAAACAGTATTGGGAGGCTAGGTTCAACGGAACCACGCAATCCTGAAACAATAGCTTTGGATTTAACGTGCTCTAAAAGTGCGAATTCCAAAGTTCTAGAAGGCGCGGTGGAAACCTGGTTGCCCCACATCAACCCACAACCCCCGCGTCTTCGCCTTTTCTATATACAGAATTTCTTCTTATAGCGCACGAGTAGGCTAAGGGTTTCCATAGTTTGGACATCTATTATACCGTCTATTTTTGTAGGTCTGTAACGGCGTTGAAAAGCTTGAAGAGCGTTCAGCGTTTCATCGTCCATAGTTTCTGTTACTGCTACTCCGTAGCCAAGATAAGCAAGGGCAATTTGGATAGTGCGTATTTGCCGATTTGTCGCGTCCTTGCTGAATAATGTTCTTTGATCTGTAGTTTTTACATCCGGCCAAATACCAATCCCGGCATCGGCTAATATTGACCACGGAAATTTTTCGCCCGGATCTTGTTTGCGCCCTGGCGCAATATCGCTGTGGGCAACGACACCGAAGTCGGTGATAGAATTGCGCCGCATAACATCACGACTGAGCTTGATGACCGCTTGGATTTGTGTATCTGGAAAATCTGGTAGGCCAAAATCATGGCCACCATTGACAATTTCTATTCCGACGGATGCGGAGTTTATGTCGGTTTCTCCGCCCCACGCACTAATGCCTGCATGCCAAGCGCGGCAGTTTTCTTCGACCAATTTAAAAATGCGCCCATCTTCCTCCACCATATAATGGGCGGCAACTTTTGCGGCAGGATCGCACATGCGTTCCAGAGCTGCCTTGCCGTTTTCCATACCAGTATAATGTAAAACCAATAAAGTCACAGGCAGTGTGCGTTTGTCGTGATTGGGTGAGGGGGTATCAATAAATTTCAAGATGAGTGTTTCTTTCTTGCTTACAGGATCTCGGTTGGTGATTGTTTTTGCCGCTTGGCAATGACATAGACGCTGGCCAGAATAAATATTGCGCCGATTATCAGCTTCATGCCAAATGGTTCACCAAGAATAATCACACCCAATATAACGGCCCAGAACGGTGACATCAAGGTAAGGGGCACAATCAGCGTAACCTCATAGGTTTTTAAAAGTCTGAAATATTGCCCGTGGGCAAAAACAGAGGCTAGTAATGCTGTGTAAAGCACGCCGATGCTTAATTCAATCGGCGCAGCTTTTGCCGCCTCGATTTGCCCGGTTTCCAGGAGTAAGCTACCTAAACCGAGTGTTGGCACTGCCAATATTCCCATCCATGCCAAATATTGAAATGGTCCTATATCACCAACACTTTTGATTAAGATAGCGCCAATGGATACGATCAGGAAGGCGATTGCTACATAAATGAGACCAATATCAAATGACATGCTATTGGGGTTATACATAAGAACCATCACACCTATAAGTGCGCCGCAAATACCCAAACCGCGTGTGAGGCCAATTTTTTCATGTAAAAACATAACGGATAATATTGTGGTAAAAGGAATCATCATTTGTGAGACAATTGCCGCTGCTCCGGCTGGTGCGGTCTTAAGCCCCGTATACAAAAAAGCCAAATGTAAGGCTCCTACGAAAAGCCCTGCCAAGCATAATTTTAAAAATTGTTTGGGAATAGGGAACAAAAACGGTGACATTAGTAAGGCCACTAAACTGAAACGTACAGCGGCAAAGAAAAGTGGCGGAAAGCCGAGATCACTCAGCATCCATTTAGACAAGACGAAATTTCCACCCCAAATTAGGCAGCATAGGCATAATATGAAAAAATCAAAGGCACGCATACTCCGCCTTAACGGGCAGGCAGGGGAATGGCTAGAACAATTTTAGTCGGTGTCAACGCTCCAGCCGTCTGGGGTTTTGTGCGCATCCAATACGGGGCCGGGCGCTTTGGGCTTTGAACTCTCGTCGCCAGGTGTGTTGGTTTTTGTGTCCCCAAAGCTTTGGCTATCAAAAGTTTGAAACGACCACATATTACCAGTAGGGCGGAGAGGTTTGCCCAGAATTTTAGCGCGGAGCCAAAGCACGGCAAATGCTACGAAACCCAAAATAAGGATGCCAAGCACCACAAAAAGCGCAAATGCCGCCGAAGCTGCGAAGATGAAAAATCCGCCAATCGTTGCCGCAATCAAGAATAAAGCCCGAAACAGGGATTGAAATAAATTTTGCCCGTTACCGGGTAATGGGAATGTTTTTGTCATAATACTCTATATGTCGTGCTTTCTACACCATTCGTCAAGGGCATAGAGGTGACAGTTTTGTCATAATGGGTATCTACACGCTTTTACGCCTTTCGAACAGCTACATATAGTTATCAACAGTAATTTAACCACAACATATTGCCAAATGAGGCCGTTTCATTAACGTAACCTTAAAGAATCGCATATGCGTTAGGACTACGATGAACTATTTGGAAGATATTATTGCTAAAACGGCGGGCCAACCTAGCCCGAAATTGGCTTCGGCTTGTGCTGTGCGCGGCAACCCTCTTGACGTTTTTGAACGCCTGTGCGTTGCAGATCATGTGGATTTTGAACGTGTGAATGTCAATGAAATCCATATTGCTTTGTCTGGGCTTTGGTGCGAGCATGATGTGACACTTGTTTGGAACACTCAACAAGAACAACTGGAGTTGTTTTTATTGTTTGATAGTCGGGCACCGGGGGGGCGGACAGATGATATTTGCAGGCTTTTAACATTGCTTAACGAGCGCCTAGCCACAGGGCATTTTGATTTTTGGAATACCCATAATTCTCTGGTTTACCGCAACTCTTTGAACCTAGCGGGCGCCGCCAAACTGATGATTGAGCAAGCAATGGCATTGTTAGCTGGTGCATTAGAAGCTGCAGAGCGCGGTTACCCGGCTTGTCAATATGTGGTTTGGGCAGGAAAAACCCCCGAAGATGCATTGGATACGGCCTTGCTAGATTTAGCCGCCCATGGTTAAATGCACTTATGAATAGTGTTGTAAAATCTGGAAAGCTTTCAAATAATACCCACGCATTAATCGGTGCGGGCAATATGGGCGGTGCTTTGCTGTCTGGTTGGTTGTCCGCCCAAGACAATCATGGCGGCACTAAAGCATTGGATGCCCACGAAATTTTGGTCATCGACCCCGCACCCGGCCAAGCGGCAGAACGTGCGCTTCGACTCGGGGTTAAATTTTCGGCCAAGCTAACCAAAGGCGCAGCGTCTGGCCTGAAAATGTGTTTGCTGGCCATTAAACCACAATTATTTACCAAGGTCGGCCCGGAGCTAGCGGAGGCGTTGCCCAAAGACGTTTTGGTCGTGTCGATTATGGCCGGTATCAGCCTTAAAGGTTTGTCCGATATATTTGGCGATCGTCCTATCATCCGCGCTATGCCCAATCTCCCCGCCGCTTACGGCGTTGGAATAACGGGCTATGTCTGCGGCGCGGGCGTGACCCAAGCCCACCGCGATTTCGCAGAACCGCGCCTTCGGGCAATTGGCAAAGTCGTTCAAGTCGAAAGCGAAGACGAAATAGATATGGTGACCGCCATATCTGGCTCCGGCCCGGGATATGTTTTCTACCTCGCAGAAATATTGGCAGAGGCCGGAGAAAATCTGGGCTTATCCCCGGAACTGGCCAGAGCACTCGCCCGCCAAACCGTAATAGGTTCCGGCACAGTTCTAGCCCGCTCCCCCGAAACATCCGCAAACCTACGTAAATCCGTATCATCCCCCGGCGGCACAACCGAAGCCGCGCTGAATGTCCTAATGGCCAAAGACGGCCTACCAAAACTCATGGGAAAAGCGGTACAAGCAGCCTATAAACGCTCGCGGGATTTGGGGAAGTCTTAGCGCAAGAAATTGGCTTTTGACGGCATTCGCGCGGACGGACAATATCTAGACATGGGAAATTTCTCATCCGAGAAATTTCCTCGGGCGATGATTGTTCAATTATGTTTTGGCTCACTCAATGATTAAATTAGTTTACTAATTTAGTCATTATGATATTATGAGACTTAAACTGCCATCCCGGCCACAAATGCACATGCCAAACACCGCCGGGAAGTCTAGCCACATGTCCGCCAATACGCCCCAGCGGATCGCGCCAATATTCGTGCCCAGTCCCCAAGGGTGCAGCCTTACCTTTGACGGTTTTACGCCAATAGCGCATACGGTAAACGCTAATCCGCCCGCGACCCGAATAACGCGCAAGCCATTCATTAAATTGCCCCGGTGAGAGGTCACGACCAGTGAGAATATAATAAGGACGGTTGTCACGGGTAGGCGGAATGTCGCGCCCGCCAAAGCGCCGCTGATAGCGGTTGGGCTGAAAGGCGCGCGCCGATACGTGCCCAGTTCGAGGCCAAGTTCGACACCCAGATTGCTCCGCACAAACCCGAAACCAAATCATCAACCAAGCCAAAAAACCAGACACACCCATTAGTATATTGGGGGACACATCCGGCTGCGCCGCAATCCTGTTCTCCAATTCCTGTCCATACTCAATTTCCATCCCACAACACTAAGGGCAAGCGGGGAACCGTGGATAGATTTTTGTGATTATTTTGAAATAGGTAGTAAGTACAATGGCTTATCGAGCCAAAAACCTAGATAAGGCAGGAATATATCAAGGAACGCCGGATTGGGTTTAGTGTTGATCAGATAGATATTGTCCCTGTCATAGTGACCCGCCGTGATGTGTTTCTGGATAATCGTGCATTTCAGAAGGTTGTGCGGGCGCTTTTGAAGAGTGTCGAAATAAAATACATTTCCCGTGACATTCAATTTTACTATCGCAACTAAAAGCTTTAGAATGGAGCGAATCGAGATGGGAATGGGTTTGCGTTGATTTCAATTTTTCAAAATAATTATTCAGAGCATTCTGAAAATGACATTAGCTCGGTTCAACCTGCTAACGATTCTAGGGAATTAACTGATTTGTCATATATTGATAAACCATTTAATGCATACGGAGGATTGGCCAACTTATCAGCGGACATACAAGGCTTGCAAAAAAGCCAACTTTTAGTTTCTTTTGTTGCAAATGATGCAGAATCTCCTTTGTATTTAAACGACATAGCTCCATTCATGTTACTCTCAAAAATGGCTAAGCGTAACGAGTGTAATGTCAATTATGATTTAAGCAGACACGCCAGTTTACACAAGGTTCTATGTAGTCTGAACTTGACAAATAGTAAGAGAACCTGCTGTTGTTCCTGCCCCAGACATGTCGATGTCTATCCAATACCTGTTGCATGGTATAATCCAAACGACTGGAACCATTTAACAGAAGATGATGAAAATAAAGAGTGTCAAGCCTTTATTAATGGAATGAGCGCTCAATTTCGAAAGCAAATAAAACAATTTGATGCTAAATATGATTTGGGCGAGACGCATTTGGATGAATTACGCGAACTCTGTAAGTTCCTAGAGGAAATTATGGGAAATGGAGAGCACGCTCGATGCCCGGATAATATTAGTTTTGGCGAATTTGGCTTTGCATGTTATATGGCTTTACGAAATGGCAAATTAGTAATAAATATGAGTATTATTTCCTTTGGGCGCACGTTCGGTCGAACCTTGGAAAAGAAAAATGTTGACGTATCTATGTTAAATAGTTCGGATTCCGTAACTCCAAATGCACAAGATGCACTGTCTATATACGGTGTTATAGAAGATGGACTAACAAGCCGAGATACAAATAGGCCTGGTGGCTTACATAAGTTTTTTAATGCTGCCGAAGCCATGTCTTCGCGGTTTGAAGCAATCCTTATTTCAGGAACGGGGGGATTACTCCGTCGGCCAGATGTGGCAGATCAAGTATTTTTAGTTGAAATTGATACACCAGGCACAATACTTTCTACGCGTTTTGAAATTGACTTAGAGGTGACTAATGAGTGATTATTTCTATAGACGGGCAAATAACATGTGTATATATACTCTCTTGCTTTATCAGTATTTATCGATAAGCGGTATTTACTTGTCGAAAAAAGGCAATATAACTTTATTCAATCGTAATTTATTTGCGCTAAACAAAACGAAAGGAGTTTCTTATGGCACATAACACTAACATATTGTCATTTAATCCGGCAACTGGCTCCCTTCTAATAACGCTAGATAATCTATTAACTAAAAATGATGCTATTGGTAAATCATATAAAGAGCATGGTCACTTTGGGTTTTCATACGAACGGTACGGTCAAACTGTAGCGCGCGAAATTGGTTTACTTAATTTCCTCAAGGAAAATATCGGTGACCCAACCACAGTACACGATGTGCAGATAGCTGTCGGTTTGCCAAATGTTAGCTTTTCCACCTCATTCTTACATGGGTTGTTAGATTCAGTGAAGAGGTTTTCTAAATATAGTAACTGGCAGGATAAGTTGACGGTTAAAGTTAGGGAGCCGTACCAAAATGCGACATCCTTGGCTGTTGCGGAGTTTTTGTTGTCTGAAAACCACAACTTGCTTGATACTGAGAATTTGGAAGAATATGCGTAGCATATGATAGCTTAGAGATTTGGATTAATAAGTGACAGCACCATCTCTTCTAGCAACCATTACCTCTTACGGCATTAGCCTTACTCTAATAGTCACGCTAATAACGCAAATTTTATCAAACCGGAAAAGTAACACGATTGCCTTAAAAACCATAGCTGTGAATTATGTGGACTTTTGGATGCGTGATCCCTTTGTCAATGATTTAAAAGACGCCAAAAACGCATTTATAAGTGGCGATATAATAAAGAGTAAAACACTACTCCAAAGTATTTGGGCTAGTCTTGACGATGACAAGACAACTTACAAGGTGATCTCTAGAAATGCGAAAATAAAACAAAACGCAGAAATGTTAATAAAAATTCTGGCTTTATTGTTTGAAGATTTGAGCCCAATAAAAACACTCACCGTTTCTGAGTTTCCGGAAGGTAAAAACCCTCAAACTGTAAGGGACAGTATTCCAGACCGTTGGGTACTAATGGCAAAGTGTCACAAAAATCTTATATCACGTATAAAAGAAGAAATATTGCATACCGATTTAGTTTATCATAAAATCACCCAAAAATACATCCCCTTACGGGACGCTGTACCCAGCAAAAACTAATATGACGTGGCAACCGCAAAAATTAAGCGTCTTGGAAAAAATGTGTTTTGTGTTAAATAATGGTACAGTAGACAAAGTAGTGTTTTTGTAACTCGTAACACGTTTCACCCTAGGAAATGCACCCCTAAATCGGCAAAACCACCACACATCTCAATCCGCCCATCTCGCTATCGCCCAGCGCCAAGGTGCCGCCGTGGGCTTGGATTATGTCGTTGGCTATTGAGAGGCCTAAGCCTACGCCGACATGGCCTACACCATTTGTGTTTTGGTTGCGGGCTGGGTCTAGGCGGACGAAGGGTTTTAGGGCATCCGTGCGGCGGGGTGCGGGGATGCCGGGGCCGTCGTCGTCTATGGTTATTTGGATGTTTTGCGCGCCGCGCTTTGCAGTGATTTTCACGTGCTCGGCGTAGATGATCCCATTGCCGATTAGGTTAGTTAGGGCGCGTTTTACGGCGATTTTACGGACATTTATGGTGAGGTTATCTTGTACCGTAAGGGATATATTATCGCCGTTGGCCGCAATAATCTCCCGCAATATTACCGAGAGGTCTGTCATCTGCCTGTCTTCTTCACTTAAATCACGGGCAAAATCCAAATAGCCATCGAGCATATTTTCCATATCAGTAATATCGCGTCTTGCTGCTTGGTTCTCTTTGCTGTCGCCCTCCAAGGCCAAGTGTAATTTGAGGCGGGTGAGGGGCGTGCGTAAATCGTGGCTAACCCCGGCGAGTAATGCCGTGCGTTGATCAATATGCCGGCCAATACGGTCACGCATTTCCAAAAAAGCATGTCCTGCTTGGCGTACTTCGGTAGCGCCCGATGGTTTAAATTTACCAATACTCCGCCCCTTGCCAAAATTTTCTGCCGCTTGGGCTAGCTTAACGATAGGCCGTGCCTGATTAAGAATGAACAAAATGCTGACAAGAGTGAGGAGAAGCGTAGCTGTAATAAGCCAGAACAAGAAGATAAACCCCGTAGGCGCAAAAACACGATCACGCGGCACGACAAATTTCAATACTTTGGCGTCAACCTGTACCCTGATGTCTATATAATGGGGGTAGCGCGTGGTATCGAACCAAAACTCATCGCTAAGATTTGCTGATAAAGCTCTGCGTAATGTTTTGTCTAGCGATGAGAAAAACGCATTTCGTGTTGCCGTTGGCAGAGTGTCTTTAGCATCATAAACCACGGATAATTTCATATTGGGGCGGATCATTTGATCGAGACGTTCTAGGCGTTCTGCATCTGGGGCTTGTTTATAAAGCTCCACCGCCACCGAAATATCTGCGGCGACGCTGTCGGACAGGCTGGCCGTCACCGTTTGCCAATGGGCATCGAAGAAAATATAGGCGACGATGATTTGCATGAGGGCAATGGGCAGCATGATGATCAGCAAAGCCCGCCCAAACAAGCTTTTGGGTAGATATTGCTTTATCCATGGTGGTTTATCCGCCTTAACCATCAACAGGTTCCGCCTGTAAGCAATACCCACGATTACGTATGGTGGTCAGGAATTCGGGCTGGGCTGGGTTGGCTTCCAATTTGCGCCGCAGTCTGGTGATTTGTACATCAACCGCCCGTTCGCTTTTGGCATTAATCTGCTCGGCCAGATTTTGCCGGCTCACGGGTCTGCCGGCGCGGTTGGAAAGCGTGGTCAGCAGGGCGGTTTCGCCCGTTGTCAGGTGCATACGTTCGCCCGCTTGCTCCAACATTTGACGGTCAAGATCAAACAAGAAATCTCCAAACCGGATTTTGTGTTGGCGCGGGCGGGTGGCTTGGCGTTTTAATATGGACTTTATCCGCAAAACTAATTCTTCAGGCTCGAACGGCTTGGCCAGATAATCATCTGCGCCAAGGGAAAGCCCCTCAATCCGGTCGTTTGGCTCGCCTTTGGCGGTCAGCAGGATAATCGGCACATCGTCTACGGCTCGCAAAGATTTGGTGAGCGCGAACCCGTCTTCGCCTGGCATCATCACGTCTAAAACCAGTAAATCAAAAGTTAGCCCCGTCATCAACCGTCTTGCTTCGGAGGCATCAGCAGCGGTGGAAACCCGAAATCCGTTTTTGGATAAATACCGTTTGAGCAGGTCGCGAATACGGTCATCATCGTCCACCACCAGAAGGTGGGTGTCTTGTATGTCGCTAGATGAAATAGAATGTGCCATTTTGCCACTTGGTTTCTAATTAGTGTTGACTTAATAAAGGCAAACTACACAATGTCGCTCAAGATTAATAGTGGAGAAAACAAATGGCCGAAACTGCTTATCATGACCGGGACGGGTATATCTGGATGGACGGCGAATTTGTCGATTGGCGCGAAGCCAAAGTCCATGTGTTGACCCATTCTTTGCATTATGGCTCCGGCGTATTTGAGGGTGACCGGGCCTATGACGGCAAGATTTATGCCCTGCGCGATCATAGTCAACGCTTGCTCAATTCTGCCCAATATCTCGGCTATGAAATTCCGTTCACCGTCGAAGAAATCGACAAGGCTTGTACGGATACATTGGCAAAATCCGGGCTTGGCTCTGCTTATGTGCGGCCTATTGCTTGGCGCGGTAGCGAGATGATGGGGGTTGCATCAAAAGGCAATAAAATCCACCTAGCCGTTGCCGTTTGGCATTGGGGTGATTATTTCGACGATAAAATGAAGGGTATCCGCCTGTGTATGTCCGACTGGAAGCGTCCGGCGCCCGATACCATTCCGTGCAAAGCCAAGGGGGCAGGGCTTTATATGATCTGTACAATGGCTAAGGATATTTCGACCGATAAGGGCTTTGATGATGCGCTCATGCTGGATTATAAAGGCCGCATTGCCGAATGTACGGGGGCGCATATTTTCTTTGTCCGCGACGGCGAAATCCATACCCCGACCAATGACATTCTTCTGGACGGCATTACCCGTAAGGCGGTACTTTTGATGGCCGAGAAACGCGGCATCAAAGTTATAAAACGCGATATTTGGCCAGACGAATTGCCGACGTTTAGTGAGTGTTTCATAGTCGGCACAGCCGCAGAAATTACCCCAGTGCGTAGCATAGAAAAGCTAAATTATACGCCGGGCGAACTTACGGTTAATATGGTCGAGGACTATGATAAATTGGTGCGCGGGAAGTTGGCCTAACCGCGCAAAGTTGCTTTGATATAGTGCCAGCCTGTGTAGAGCGAGAGGGCGGCAGCTAGCCAGAGTAAGGCGATGCCGCCTTGGGACGCTAGTAGGGATATGTCGCCTATATTATGGCTGATGGGCATGACCGAGCTTGTGCTGATACCAATGAGCAGGAGCAGGATGGCCAGCATTTCTGCGGTGGTTTTCCATTTCGCCAGCATGGTTGGGGATAGGATTATACCTGCATTGGCTGCGTGTTCTCGGGTGCCGCTGATGAATATATCCCGGAATATAATTGCCGTGCTGGGGACGAGAACATACCAAATAGCGCCGAAGCTGATATTGAGCGCAATCAGACAACCCGCGACCAAAAGCTTGTCTGCAATCGGGTCGAGCATACGGCCAAAGGCAGAAACCAATTCCCATTTGCGCGCCAGATAACCATCCAGAAAATCTGTCACTGCGCATAAAACAAACAACAATAACAAGAGTATAGGCGCATTTACGAAACTAGTGGAACTGCCGCCAACCACAATAATCATCCACATTAACAACGGAATGACGGCAATGCGGCCAAGGGTGAGTGCATTAGGCAGCCAATAAAGTTTTGGCTTGGGTGTATTGTGCAGAACAGTATCGGTCATGTAGTTGTGTCTTCCGTAGTTTTAGTCTGGGTCATATCTGTCTTAGCCGTGAGTAATTTGAAGCCCGTATATAGAGCCAAAATCGCGGCGATCCACAGCGCCACCAACCCAGTATTCCACACCCATGTGCTGGCAGAATTATATACGTGCGCGACGTCGTCGGATCGCCCTGCGCGAAAACTGTCAACCAGATTAGTAAGCCACGGCGCGGCGACCAGAGTACAGGTGGCGAGCATGGCAAGAGCGCTTTTGAGGTCGCCAAGCCGAGTTTCCAATAAGCCGAATTTGGAGAACGCATAGCCTTTGGTCAAACCCAAAACAACATCACGCAGAACCAATATTAAGACTGGAACTGCGAAGCTCCAGTGCAATAGTCCCGCCTTGTTCAACACCCAAACCAAAGCTAGTAATGTGCCGTCAATCAACACGCTATCGGCAATATCATCGAACCAGCCGAATTGGCGCTCATTGGCAAGGTCGCTGCCGCCAACATAATTATCTAACACATCTGTGAGTGCGGCGATGACGAACAAAACCGAAGCCAATAAAACCAGCTTTAAATCGAGGGAGACAAAACCTTCGGCGTCTCCGGGCTTGGCCGACCAGGCTTTGTAGATAATGAACATGATCACCGGGGTCAGCAGAACACGGACTATGGTCAAGCCGTCCGCCAGTGCACCGCCGGTTTCCCCCTTAATAGCGCCGTCATTATTGTTATTCGTTGAAGTGGTCATGAATACTCCCCGCAAGTTTCTTGCTTATTCCGTCTACTTTCGCCAAATCTTCTGCCGCAGCACTTGCTACGGCTTTGGCCGAGCCAAACCAAGCCAGTAATGCTTTTTTACGACCAGGCCCGATTCCCTCAATAGCATCAAGCGGGCTGGTATGCATCTGTTTTTTACGCTTGGCGCGGTGGGTGCCAATAGCGAACCTATGGGCTTCGTCGCGCAGGCGCTGTAGATAATAAAGCACAGGCGTGCGCGGCGGGAGGCTAAATTCGGGGCGGCCTATCATATGAAAGGTTTCGCGCCCCGCATTACGGTCGGGGCCTTTGGCAATAGCCACCAGAGTTGTGCGCTCTAGCACGCCCAAATCCTCCAAAACGCCGCTGACAGCGGAAAGCTGCCCCTTACCACCGTCAATCACCACTAAATCAGGCCATGCCAATCCATTTTCATTGGTTCCGCCTTCCTTGAGCAGGCGCGAGAAGCGGCGCTGCATGACTTCGCGCATCATGGCAAAATCATCCCCCGGCTTGGTGCTGGCATCTTTGATGTTAAATGTGCGGTATTCACGCTTCAAAAACCCTTCGGCTCCGGCGACGATAAATGCACCAACCGAATTAGTGCCCTGGATATGGCTATTGTCGTACACCTCTATGCGTTCCGGGATTTCGGGCAGGTCGAGCGCCCCCGCTAGCCCGGCTAGCAATTTGTTCTGCGATGCGGTTTCTGCGAGTTTACGGGCGAGGGCTTCGGAAGCATTACGCCGTGCCAGTTCCACCAAATCAAATTTCTCCCCGCGCAGTGGTTTGAAAATGCGAAAGCTTTTCTCCCGCCGTTCGGATAATGCGGTTTCTAACAGTGCTTTATTGGGTAAATCTACATTGACGAAGAGTTGTTTAGGAATAGGTTTGCCTGTATAAAATTGCGCCAAAAACGCGTCGAGAATATCCGCAGTGTTTTGGTCTTTGGCATGGCGCGGATAATAAGCATTGGCGCCCCAATTTTGCCCGGCGCGAAAGAAAAACACCTGCACGCAAGCCTGATCGCCTGCATCTCTATGTATAGCCGCCACATCGGCCTCGGCGAATGTTTTGGGCGCGATATGAGTTTTGCCCGTACTGACAAAAGCCATGGCGCGGATACGGTCACGGATTTCTGCGGCTTGTTCAAAATTCAAATCGTCCGACGCTTTTTGCATACGAGCTTGCAGGCGTTTTTGCAAAGCCTGTGAGCGGCCCGAGAGAAAATCCGAAGCATCCCGGTTGAGCTGTGCGTAATCACCCAGCGATATTTCCCCCGTACACGGGGCGGCGCAGCGCTTTATTTGGTGCAGCATACATGGCCTTGTCCGCCCGGAATAAACGCTGTCCGAACAGGTGCGCAGGCGAAACGCCCGTTGCAGCGTGTCCAGTGTTCGGTTGACGGCACCCGCCGACGCGAACGGGCCGTAATACTGGCCTTTTTTGTTGCGCTTGCCCCGGTGCTTCATGAGTTGCGCCGCCTTATGATCCGTGCGCATGAGGATATAGGGGAAGCTTTTATCATCGCGCAGCAGAATATTATAGCGGGGTTTCAGGCGTTTAATCAGGCTTGCTTCGAGGAGCAGCGCTTCGGTCTCGCTACCTGTAACCACAAATTCCATAGTTTTGGTGGCGCGGATCATGCGCTGGATGCGGATGGGGTGGCGCTCATATTTGGTGTAGGCGGTGACCCGCTTTCTCAGGTTTTTGGCTTTGCCGATATACAGAAGCTCTTCGTGTTCATTTATCATGCGGTAAACGCCCGGCTTGCCTGAAAGGGTATTGACATAGGCGGCAATGATGTCGGCGCCCGTAAGTGGTTTTTCTGTTTCGTTTTTAGCCATCTCGTTGCAAACAATATTCGACGCCCGCAGTTTCCGCATTTATCAGGGCGTGGGGTTTGGCAATACGCACCGTGCAAGCTTGTACGCGCTTGTCTTCGCTAAGCGCCCATGCCGCGATACGCCCAGCCAAAGTTTCCACCAATTGCACATGGGCTTCTTGTGCGAATTCGGCGGCTTTATCTGCGACCCGTGCATAGTCCAAAGTTTCGACGAGCAGGTCGTCCTCGGGGGTCGGCATAGACCCCATATCAAGTTCAATATCAATAACAATCATTTGCGCCGTCTCGTGTTCGTGTGGATGCACACCGATAGACGCAAGAACTTCGAGGCCTTTGATAATGATTTTTGTGGATGAATTTGTCATTTGATAGCCCTTTACCCCTCACCACGCTGTCGCGCGCCTCTCCCTAAAGGAGAGGCTAAGTTTGACAGACTTCCACAACCCTTTTTATGAATCAAAGATAGTCTCGACGACGTCTCCTCCCCCATAGGGAGAGGAACAAGGTGAGGGGTTTGGATGTTAGTTGCGAAACGCATAATAATCCCTAAACCCCCAAATGCTGACCGCCGTCTACGGCGATCATTTGGCCTGTTACGGCGGTTGCGGACAGGAGATAGCGCACGGCATCCAAAATGGTTTCGGGCGGCGAGCCTTTGCCGAGTAGTGTCTGTGCCGCTTCTTGGGCAAATCCCGCCGCGTCCTGATGGATGCTCCGCAGGGTGGGGCCTGGGCCAACGGCATTAACGCGGATATTGGGGGCAAAGCTTTGCGCCATGGTTTTTGTGGCAGCAAACAGGGCTGATTTACTGACACCGTAAGTGAAGAAACCGGGCGCAGGACGCAGGACGCGCTGGTCTATCATATTGATGATACAGGCGGTTTTATCATCTAGACTATCACGCGGTACTTGTCTGGAAAAATGTTGCCCCAGGCGCAAGGGGGCTTTGAGATTAACGGCCATATGATTGTCAAAAATATCGCTGGAAAAATCATCGGCCTTATCGGGTTGGTAGGTGGAGGCATTATTGATGAGGGCGCCCAGCGGCGCACCAATGGCCTGGCTCGCCCGGTATATCAATGTGTCCACGGATTCTGGATCGGTTAAATCGGCCTGTACGATTGCTGCATCGCCAAGTCCATTCGCCAATTCCGCCGCTGCCCGCTTGGACGTGTTATAATGAATAACCACAGACCAACCGTCTTCCGCCAAACCTGTAGCGAGGACGCGCCCAATGCGTGCGCTTGCGCCGGTGATGAGAATAGTCTTGTTCATAGAGGTGTGTATATCACACACCAGCGCCTGCGCCAACAATATCCCGTGCGATTGCTGCCATATAGAGTAAGTAGGCCAAAAGCAGCACGATACCGGTTTTGCGGCCAATGGGTGCGCGGCGTAAGATAAATATGGTTAGTGCTACCGTAGCGGCTAGCATCACCCAAACATCAAACACCATGAATTTGGCCGGAATACTGACCGGGCCAGCAATGGCGGCAGCGCCCATAACGGCGAAAATGTTGAAAATGTTGGATCCTAAAATATTACCGATGGCGACTTCGTTATGGCCACGCCAAGAAGCGACAATTACGGTAGCCAGTTCGGGTAAGGACGTGCCTATAGCAACTATAGTCAAGCCGATAAGCGCCTCGCTAACCCCAAAACCTTCGGCGATAAAAGTCGCGTTTTTGACGATCATGCCGCCACCAATTGCTAAACCAAAAATACCGAGGAGGGTAAAGGCGATCATAGTAACATAGCTTTTCGGCATGCCTTCCATACTGGCCATGTCGGCCATTTCAGACAGGGCAGGATCTTTGGCCCCGGAGCGCGCCAAGGTGAACATCCAGCCTAGATACAAAACAATACCTGTAAATAAGATAATGCCTTGCCACATAACCAGCGGGCGGTGAATAAACATCAGCACTACTAAAATCACTGTCGCTAGAACGACTACGGCAGAGTTTCGCCCGACGCCTGCGACATTGGTCGGCAGCGCCATAATGATGGCAGGTAGGCCTAATACCAACAATATATTGGCGATATTAGAGCCGATAACATTACCAATCGCCAGTTCGCTAGCGCCTGTTAAAACCGACTGTACGCTAACAATTAATTCAGGTGCTGATGTACCAAAGGCAACAATGGTCAAGCCAACGATGAGGGACGGAACGCCCCATTTATGGGCAAGCGCCGCTGCCCCGCGCACCAAAATATCGCCAGCAACCAGCAGTAAAATGACGCCGACGCAAAATAGAAGAAAAGCAATGAGCATTAGGGGAGAGCCTACCAGAATTTCTTAAATTCAAGCAGGTTAAGGCCGCCAAATAAAATAGCTGCGAGGCCAAAAATCAGCAGTGCCGGGTCAAGATAAAATAAGCCAAAAATACTAACGCCAGCTTGGATTAGTTCGAGAGAGAAAGCCATAATGTGCCTCTTATGTAATCAGTTAAAAAAGATTCTCTCGCTCTATACAGGGACAAACCACAAACGCCAATACTTGTTCGCGTTATTTTCCCAACTTAAATTCGGTAATGCCGCGCGCATTCGGTTTAGTGGGCTGTAAATAAATATGGACGAATCGCGGTTTGGCCGCTATCAAATACCTATTGGGGCGATTTCTAACCTCAAAAACAATTTATATGGAGAAACTATATGTTTGGAGCTATTTCATTCGCTAAAGCGGCTGGTCGTAAATTCGGGGGTCTTTTTAAAGGTAAGAAAGCCAAGGAAACTTTAGAAAAAGAAGTCAATGATCTTGGCCTCGATTCCGAAGGCGTTGATATTAATGTCGACGATGAGGGCAAGGTTACGATTTCCGGCAATGCGGTTTCCCAAGAGATGAAAGAGAAAATCATCTTGGCTGTCGGTAATGTTAACGGCGTTGGCTCTGTTGACGATCAGGCGGGCGCAGCTGACGGCGGCGCGGCATCACAATTCCACGAAGTTGTCAGCGGTGATACGCTTTGGGCGGTTTCCAAAAAATACTACGGCAAAGGTAGCCGCTATATGGAAATCTTCGAAGCCAACAAACCTATGTTGTCCCATCCAGATAAAATCTATGTAGGTCAGATGTTGCGTATTCCAGCAGACGCGACATCTGCTAGCGTTTAAATTTATTTCGTAGGGTGGATTAGCGCCTCTTGCGCGTAATCCACCATGCGGTGCGCAGCAAAGGTGGATTACGGCTAAGCACCCAATGGGCATGCCAAAGCCTAATCCACCCTACAATTTTGTGATTTTCATTAAATAAAAGACAGGGCGGAGAAGACCGTGAGAGAGAGAAAAATCGGTCTTCATCCGCCCTGCTACGTGAGCTGCCGGGCCAGCTTAGAGCGCTTGCTCTAATGCGGCCAAATCGTCGAGGGGAGGACTAGGCAGCGGGGACACACGCAAGTCCCTTATAGGATAATCCGTTGAATGCTAGCTGAACGGCTCTGCCTTAATTGCGCCACATTTACGGGTTCATTTATCTCATGTTCATAAAAGTCCTTAGTTCACAAAAGGCAGGCTTCGCACTCAGTGTTTTAGCCTGCTTTCTTGCGTTCTCAGCCAATTTTCCTGCATGGGCAAAGCCAATCCCGGAGACGAATCGTAGCCTTGCAGCCATAAAGCGGGTCACACCGGAACTGAGCAAAGAATTGGCGGATAAAGGTTTTAAACTCGGCGACCCGGTATTTTTGCGCATTATAAAATCGTCCTCGCCGACCAGTACACGGATAACGGACGGTGTGCTGGAAATTTATCTACAAGGCGCGGACGGGCGGTACAGCCTGTTCAAAACCAGAGACATATGCGCCGCATCTGGAACGCTCGGACCGAAAACCAAAACCGGAGACCAACAATCGCCGGAAGGGTTTTACTATATCACCGCAGAGCGGTTTAATCCGTGGTCAAGTTATCATCTTAGCCTCAATCTCGGTTATCCCAACACCTATGACCGCGCCCACGGCTATACGGGGGACTTCCTGATGATCCACGGGGAATGTGTGTCCATTGGGTGCTACGCCATGACCAATGCCGGGATAGAAGAAATTTACGCCCTAGCCAGCGCCGCCAACAAAAACGGCCAGAAAGTTATCCGCGTCCACAGTTTCCCATTCGCAATGAGTACTGAAAATTTGGAAAAAGTAAAATCCAGCCCACACCAAGATTTTTGGAAAAACCTAAAACAAGGCTGGGATTGGTTTGAGGAACATGGCGCTCCGCCCAATGTCGAGGTTAAGGGTGGGGATTATGTGTTCTCTGATGCGCCCTAATAGTCACCACGGCTAGACTTTTAGCAAGATGATTGCATAGACACCTTGAACCGCCCTAAACCATACGCTACATACGCAACGAACTAAATTTTTAACCGGAGCATTTTATGGCTGGA
>Ga0256839_1001013_pt1 | contig 35128 bp, 34 predicted proteins | sample 354166metaG_FD_185968 | JGI IMG/M metagenome (GOLD analysis project Ga0256839, IMG submission 185968) | Hydrothermal vent microbial communities from Mid Atlantic Ridge, Atlantic Ocean - 354-166 | ecosystem: Environmental > Aquatic > Marine > Hydrothermal vents | place: Atlantic Ocean: Mid...
GCATGGCGTGGTCGAGATTGGTGCCGTCGGCGGCGGTGTAATAGGCGTAAGTGGTCGAGCCGATGCGGCCTTCCACGGCCAGTGGGGAGTCGACGCGCACCAGATTGTTATTGGCATAGGTGTAACGGAAAGTACGGCCGCCCCAGTCGGTAATGCGGGTGATGTGTTGATCGCCGTTATCGTAATGGAAGGTCAGGCGGCGGTTGAAGTCGTCTTGTACGGAGGCGAGTTTGTCGCCCGCGTAGTTCATGCGCAGGGTGTTGCCGTTGCGGTCGATTATGCTTAGCAGGCGGGCGGTGGTGCCGAGCTTGTTGCCGTATGCGTTCGTGAGCGTAGAGGGCTTGAGGGTGCCGGATACGCCCTCAAAAATGAGCGTCAATCCATTTTTTTCGCGGATGCGGTAGTTACCGTTGCTCAGGCGTTGAGCCCGGACATAAATACCCTCAGGGTTGGTCAGAATTGTGCCTACATGTACGCCATACGTCGTGCCTTCCACGGAAAAGGTGTTGGTGCTGGCGGTGCCGTCCACCCAAATGACGCGGTCAACACTGCCATTGTCGTCGGTGAAGAATTTCAGGTAATGGTTGAAGCTGTGGGTCCAGCCGTAGCCTAACGGGCCGTCCTTGCGGACATGGGAGTTGTAGAAGCGCTCGAAGACGATGTTCAGCCCACCGCGGCCCTTGAGGTCGATGTCCCGCTCCTGTTGGTACATGTTGCCGGAGACCAGGTTGACGGGGTCGCCGCCGAAGCTGGTGCTGGGTGTCAGGCCGGTGCCGGAGCCGTTGCCCAGGTTGATGACGGGCGCGGTGAAGCTGCTGGTGGGGGCGCGGAACAGTTCGTTGAATGCTGGCTGGGGCGTGAGATTTTGATAACCGGTGTTGCGGGCGCTTTCATAGATCAGGGGGACGGGGGTTCTGAGGGTACGACCGCCGCCGGCAACGTAGCGGCCGGAGATGGTGAAGCCTGCGGCATATGGGCGGGTAGCTTCCTTTTCTGAAACCCATACGGCACCCAGCCAGTTATCGTAATGAATTAGACAGCTAGGCAGCGTGATTTTGGAAAATTTCTGCTCAAATAAATAGTTGAGTTTGTTTTTGTGATTAGTGGAGTAGTTGAGATTTGTGGGACAACCCTGATTCAGCTTGGCCTCCACGTCTGTTTTACTGGTCAGGATGACCACTGAGTTATTCGGCTGGTCGTTGGCGAATTGTATTCCCCGTACTGTGCTTACTGCATCCAGGTAGGCAACCTCCTGCCAGATGTAAGCTTCGTAGGCGGAGGCGGAAAAACCGCTGAGCAGGAAAGGGGCGAAGTTAAATGCGCCGTCGTTAATGTCTGTGCTAATGGATGTTGCACGTGGTACATCGATTAGAAGTCCTCCCCGGGATATTGCAAAGGGCAGGTCGAACAGGTAGTTCACCTTCATTGCGGTGGAGGTCAGGCCGATGTGATTGTCGCTGGCGCCAGTTGCGTTATGGAGTAGACCGATCACAGTGTTGGCTTCGGTGATATAGCGCATGTATTTGAGGCCTACGAGGTGAAGGTATTCACCCAGGGTTTCGTCCTGCAAGTCATTCGGTTCCGGGGTGGCGCCGACAGTATTCAGCAGCCTGGCGGCACGCTCTTCCAATAAACGGTCGGAGGCTTGAAAGGCATAGGCTTGCAAGGCATGGTAGTTGTGGCCGCCGATGCTGCGATAGTTAGCGTTATTGACGGTTTTGTTGCCATGGCGGATGGTAATGCCGAGTTGATTGTTGCCGACACAAAAATCGACTGCGCGGCGAATGCCTGCCGGAGTCTTGTCTACACCTTCCAGCATGAATATGGCATGCACATTGGCGACATTGCAGGGGATAGATTCGCCTTCCCAGTTGCTGTTGATCCATCTTTGGTCGGTGGGCGTTACGCCCTTGAACGACAGGGTAAGACGCCGGGTAGCCAGTGTTGGCATGTCGAGGGTGAGCTTGGGGACTAATAGGTCATCGGCCTTATTTCTGATCACAAACTCCGCCTGAATACGATGGGCCGCCGGTAATGCCGCGGTATCGGATCGGTCGCTGCCAGCCCAGTCCTTAAAATCCTTTACTTTATAGGGCAGGGTGCTGGGCAGGAGGTCGATGTCCCGTTGCACAATGGTGCCCCGGTAGCCGCCGCCGTGTTCCAGGGATCTGCCCAGTGCTGTTTCTATCTGATCCCGCAGGGCCTCGTGGGGCATCACCGTGGTGCGGGTGCTGAGATAATCGGTGTAGTCGAATTGAAAGTCGGGGATGTCGGCCACTGTGGTGCCGTCGGTGTAGGTCATTTCCTTGAAACTGGGATCCAGCGGAATCCAGTGAAAGCCGCTGTTGTCGCTGCCGGAACCCCGATAGTTGTTGTAAGGCACGCAGACTTCCGTCCAGATATGGATGAGCGTATTGGTATCTGATGCGGGTACTCTGGTGTATCGCAGCCGTTCTTTTGCTGCTTCAAATGTCTTGATGCCCAGCCAATCAAGGTAGCGGTTATCTCCATCCTGAAACTGAATTTCCCCCAACACATACCGTGCCGGATACCCGGATACACGCATCAGCGCAATCAGCAGCGATGCCTGATCCGTGGCGTTGCCAGAGCCACTTTTCAGGGTGGCGAGGGCGCCTTTGAGTGAGCCGAAATAGAGCTGGAATTCGATATTGTTTTTGATCCAGGCATAGATCTTGAGCGGGGAATGATCCAGCTCTTCAGCCAGGGCCCGAATATCGGGATCCGTGATATCGACTTCCGGCAGGGCCGAGGCGGTATCGGCGGTGACATAACCGCAACTGGCGGCCTCATCGAGCGGGGTGTGAATGGGGGCGGCATGGGCGGTGGCGATGCCCATGGCCTGTAACAGCCCATCACCAAACCCGTCAGCGGGAAACGCATCGCGGGTGGCTGTCGTGCCGGACTGTTTTATTGCCGCCAATGGCGCGGCCGGTGCGGCATAGGCCGGTGGTGGCGCATCGGGAAAATCGTCCGGCGTCAGTGTGGTGGGTTTGCCTTCGACGACCGTCGGCTGGGGCTCGCCACGCACGCCGATGCGCGGCGGGTGCAGGCGCTGAAAGGTTTGTTGGGCGCGAGCAATGGCCTGGGCCTGTGATGCAGCCGTGGCATGGGTGACGGCCGAGATGACCGCTTTCACCTCATCAAAACGCTGTGCAATCAGTAATGCCTGCTCGGAATCCTGCATGCCGTGGTCGGCCAGCCAACGTTCGGTTTCTTCGCGCAGGGTCTGAAATTCAAGCTGCTTGGCGGCCAGTTGCCGATGGATGTGTTGGGCGGATTGCGGGTTGGCTTGCGACAGTTTATCCAGTAGTTGCCGGGTATCCTCCAGGTGATGATCGAGCGTTGCACTCAGCTCATTGGCCCGGTCAGGTTTGCCCGTCGCCAGCCAGGCGCCGGCAACCCGCTGGCGCAGGGTCTCCGGGTCTAGCACGGCGGCTTTTGTTTCAGCGGATTTTTCGGATTTCTCTATGGCGGCAGCTGGCGCGGGTGAAGTACTGGCGTGAGGGGCGGAGGTGTCTTCGTGCCCTGGCAGCCCAAGGGTAATGGCCGCGACCGTGATGGCGACTGTGAAGAGAACCGCCGCCGTAATCTGGAACTTGCGATTTTTCCGCATAGTTGTTCATTCCCTTGATGCGTTTTTGTCTTTCCGTTGCCTGCCTGGCTGCTTCCGTCAGGCCGGTATTGGTGCGCGGCAACGGGCGTTTGGCCGAAACATATCACAGGATTTGTGGTGATTTAGCGGTAATATTCACACTTCCCCTGTGTGGCGGGTTGTCGTATTTTTTGGGCAACGGAGTGCCGTTATGTTGTGCGAGCCATGTCTGGATATGGAGAGGCAGGTTTGTTACGCAGTGGATCCGAAAGGCTGAATTATTTGACCAATAGCAGACAGGGGAGGTTGGCGATGTTGACGTGTAAGCAATGGAAGAAGAAGGTGCTCCGGTGTTCGGTAGTGGCTTTGTTGGCGCTGGGGGTGGGAAGCGTGAATGCAGGAACGGTATGGATTGGTGAGGCCAAAGTGGTTCGGACGCTTAGCGACTCAACTGCATTTGGCAACTGCATGGCCTTGCTCAACAAACCCCTAAGTGACTTTATCGGCAACTGCCCCGGCAACTGGGTAACTTTCAGCTGCAATGGCACCTATAACAGCAAGGATGCCGGCCAGCGCAAGTTCGAATCGGCGCAGCTGGCCATGGCGCTGGGCTATCGGGTCAGCCTTGTTGTGGACAATACCAAAAAACACAATGGCTATTGCTATGCGCGGCGGATAGATATCTATAAATAGTGATCAGACTGATTTGGCGCAAAGAGACGCTTGGGGGCTGCCCATTGGGCGACGCGGCGCTGGCGGTTATGCAAAACACATAAAGATTCACCACAGAGTTCACAGAGGTGCTTCACAGAGGTACGTAGAGTGTTTCGAGTGTTTGTAGAAACACTCAAGCCGAGACTGGTTTTCTCTGTGTTCCTCTGTGCGCTCTGCGGTGAGTAAATTCTGTGGCCAATAAATGATGTTGTTGATGCCGGCTCTGCCGGATTAGGGACAGGCGATGAAACAGGGAACGGAATGCCGAATTTGCCGGCCCGGGAGGCTGGCGCTTTTATTCATGGCCGCGGTGCTCTGCCTGGGGGTGTTGTCCGGGCTGGCGTCGGCCGCTGCTGTGGATACGGCCCGTGAGCGGGGCCTTGCCTGGTTGCTGCAGGCGCAGAACCGGGACGGCGGCTGGGGAGCAACACGGGAAACAGCGGCGGACGAGGGCGGCGCGACGGTCGCGGCCACTGCCGAGGCCCTGGCGGCCCTGCGTCGTGCCGGTGTCGGTCACGGGGTGGCCTATTCGCGCGGGCTCTCCTGGCTGGCCAATGCCCGCGCCGGCAGCGTCGATGCCCTGGCACGCAAGATCATCGCCCTGGAGACGGCGGGGCTGGATGCCGGGGCCGCCGGTCTGCCCGCTGAGCTGCTGGCGTTGCGCAATGCGCAAAAGGGCTGGGGGACGTTCGATGGCTACCAGAACGGTGCGCTGGATACGGCGCTGGCGATGGAGGCGGTGCGTGTCTCCGGTATCGCCTACCCGGACACAAATGCCTCTCTTGGCATTCTCCGTAATTTGCAAAAGGCGGGAAATGCCGGCTGGACCTATGGCGCCAAAAGCCAGTCTTCTTCGGGCCATATTTTTCCCACCAGTCATGCGCTGGTGACACTCAGTCACTCTCTCAACCGGTATGCCGGCAATGCGACCCATATCCGTCGCGGCGTCAATTGGTTGCTGGGCCGGCAACAGGCCAATAACGCCTTTCTCGATACTGACGGCATTGTTACGGGTGAAATCCAGCAGACGGCGCTGGCCTTGATTGCCCTGGAGGCCGCGGCGGCGGCCAATATCGCCGAGGCGGTGAATGCCGCAACACGGATGGCGGCGGCCCGCGATTTTCTGGCGGCCCGGCAAGATGCCGATGGCGGCTGGAATGGTGATGCCCTGCAAACGGCGCTGGCCCTGCGCGCCCTGCCGGCCGTGAAGCTGGCGGATGGCGATGGGGACGGTATCCCCGATGTGGTCGAGCCTTTGCTGGGTACCGATGCCGCGGTGGCCGATGGCTGGCGGCTGGGCCAGGCTGACCCGGACAGCCTGCGGGGACTGTCTTTTGTGCGGGAAGCGCTGGTCAATCGCAATTTCGCCTTTACGCCCACCATGAGCGGTGGCCAGGCACCCTACGCCTGGGGCCTGGCGGGCGGGCATTTGCCGCCGGGGATTGCGCTGAATGTGGCAACGGGGCGGCTGGCTGGCAAACCTTCTGTGGCCGGGACCTTTCCTGTCAGTCTTTCCATTACCGATGCGGCGGTCAACAGTGTGATTGTTCCAGGGCAGATCCGCGTGCTGGCGGTGAACGAGACCGGCGTGGATACGGACCGTGACGGCATGCCCAGTGTGTGGGAGTTACAGCAGGGGTTTAATCCCACCTACGCAGGTGACGCGGCGGCCGATGCCGATGGCGATGGCCTGAGCAATCTGCGGGAGTACCGGAATGGCACCGATCCGCGTTCTTCTTCCGCAGACAGTGATGGTGACGGCATGCCCGACGGGTTCGAGATATTGCACGGTCTGAATCGTCTCGACCCTGCCGATGCCGGCCTGGATAAAGACGGCGATGGCGTGAACAACCTGGCGGAATACCAGCAGGGCCGGAACCCGAGCGTGAACGAGGCGGCGGTGTTCGCGGTGGTGTTGATGGGTGATGGTATGGGTGACACGGACAACGATGGCCTGCCGGACAGTTTTGAAAACGCCTACGGCCTCGATGTGAACGTGGATGATGCCGACGGGGACGCCGATGGTGACGGCCTGAGCAATATCGATGAATACCGTCGCGGCACGCGCCCGGACAGGGCGGACACGGATGGCGATGGCTTGTCCGACGGCTTTGAGGTGCGTCATGGCTTCAATCCGCACAATCCGGCCGATGCGGCGCAGGATGCCGATGGCGATGGCTTGAGCAATCTTCAGGAATCGCAGTGGGGCAGTGATCCCGGAAAGACGGACAGTGATGCCGATGGTGTGACGGATGGCGCAGAGGTGGGCGCGGGCAGGAATCCGGCGGTCAATGAGGCGGCGGTGATGCGGCTGCTTTCCGGTGACAGGGGGAATCCATGAAGAATAAAGGGTCAATCATCGTTGTCTTGTTCATCGGCTGGGCGGCCGGGGCCGGGTCGTGGCACTTCTTCGTCGGGGGTCAGGGCGCCGTCAGTGAGCAGGGGATGGCGGGTACGCTGTCTTCTGTATCCAACCCGTTGGCTGGCGGGGAGGGGGGCGAGCGGCTGGCTGTTTCGCCGCAGCCTGTCGGGTCGGTGGATCTGCCGGGGGATTCCCGTCAGGCTGCCTTGCCGCCGGCGGTTCATGAGGTGCCGCCGGACATGTCCGCGTTTCTGCTGGAGGGTGTGGATGAGGCGGGGTTTTCTGCGGATGATGGTGTGGAGCAGGATACCGGCGAGTTCATCGATGCCGATGATCCGCGGGCCTATGTTGCCTACTTGAATGCCCACTCAGACGGCGATACGGTGCAGGATACCGGTGAATTCATCGATGTCGAGAACCCATCGGCATATGCAGGCAGTGACTCTCCGCCCCGGGACACCGGCGAGTTCATCGATGTCGATGATCCGCGGGCCTACGCGGCGTACTGGGACGGGCTGAGCGATGGCGTGGTGCGCGATACGGGCGAGTTCATCGCGATCGACGCAGGACTGGTGCCCTAGGCCACTGGCCGGTCATTTTCCACAAAGACGCCCCCTTTCCAAGTGGCTGCCGGGGCAGGGGCAGTCCCCTCTTTTTGTTCCGCTGCGATGAAATCCGGCTGCGATATTGTCTTCTTCCCTTGATTTTCACACATTCATCACTATTATTAGCGCTCACTCAACGCGAGTGCTAATTTCATCCCCTTTGCGGGCCGATGTGCGGCTCGTGGAAAACTCTTTTGTAGTAACACCTGTAAATTTGAGGAGATAGTAAATGAACATTCGTCCTTTGCATGATCGCGTGCTGGTTCGCCGCATGGAGGAGGAGACCACCACCGCTGGTGGTATCGTCCTGCCAGGCTCCGCCGCCGAGAAGCCCAATCAGGGCGAAGTGCTGGCCGTGGGCAATGGCAAGATCCTGGAAGATGGCAGTGTTCGCCCCATGGACGTGAAAGTCGGTGACAAGGTCCTGTTCGGTCAGTACGGCGGTACCCCCGTCAAGGTCGACGGCGAAGAGCTGCTGATGATGCGCGAAGAAGACATCCAGGCCGTTATCGAAGACTGATTGGCGGCGCTGAACGCGCTCCCGCAACTGATCTGTTTTACCCAAAATATTAGAGCAAGAGGATTTTTGACATGTCTGCAAAAGAAGTGAAATTCAGTGACGACGCCCGCCATCGCATGGTCGCCGGCGTCAACATTCTGGCCAATGCCGTCAAGGTAACCCTGGGCCCCAAGGGCCGCAACGTGGTGCTGGACAAGGCCTTCGGCGCCCCCACCATCACCAAGGACGGCGTTTCCGTAGCCAAGGAGATCGAGCTGGAAGACAAGTTCGAGAACATGGGCGCGCAGATGGTGAAGGAAGTCTCCTCGCAGACCTCCGACACCGCCGGTGACGGCACCACCACCGCCACCGTGCTGGCCCAGTCCATCCTCGCCGAGGGCATGAAGGCGGTGGCCGCCGGCATGAACCCGATGGATCTGAAGCGCGGTATCGACAAGGCCGTGATCGCCGCCGTCGATGCGCTGAAGGAGCTGTCCAAGCCCTGCAACGACAACAAGGCCATCGCCCAGGTGGGCACCATCTCCGCCAACTCCGACGAGAGCATCGGCAACATCATCGCCGAGGCCATGGGCAAGGTCGGCAAGGAAGGCGTCATCACCGTGGAAGAGGGTTCCGGCCTGGACAACGAGCTGGACGTGGTCGAGGGCATGCAGTTCGACCGTGGCTACCTCTCTCCCTACTTCATCAACAACCAGGAAAGCATGAGCGTAGAGCTGGAAAATCCGCTGATCCTGGTGTTCGACAAGAAGATCTCCAACATCCGTGACCTGCTGCCGATCCTCGAAGGCGTGGCCAAGGCCGGCAAGCCGCTGCTGATCATCGCCGAGGATGTCGAGGGCGAGGCCCTGGCGACCCTGGTGGTCAACAACATGCGAGGCATCGTCAAGGTTGCCGCGGTCAAGGCGCCGGGCTTTGGCGATCGTCGCAAGGCGATGCTGGAAGATCTGGCCATCCTCACCGGCGGCACCGTGATCTCCGAAGAGGTGGGTCTGTCCCTGGAGAAGGCCACCATCGACGACCTGGGCACCGCCAAGCGTGTTTCCATCACCAAGGAAAACACCACCATCATCGACGGCGCCGGCAATGCCAAGGATATCGAGGCACGTGTTGCCCAGATCCGCACCCAGCTCGAGGAAACCTCCTCCGAGTACGACCGTGAGAAGCTGCAGGAGCGCGTCGCCAAGCTGGCCGGTGGCGTGGCCGTGATCAAGGTTGGCGCCGCCACCGAGGTCGAGATGAAAGAGAAGAAGGCGCGCGTCGAAGACGCCCTTCACGCCACCCGCGCCGCGGTGCAGGAAGGCGTGGTGCCTGGCGGCGGTGTCGCCCTGGTTCGCGCCCTGCAGTCACTGGGCGAGGTCAAGGGCAGCAACCACGACCAGGATGTCGGCATCGACATCGCCAAGCGCGCCATGGAAGAGCCTCTGCGCCAGATCGTCTCCAACGCCGGTGGCGAGCCCTCCGTGGTGCTCAACGAAGTGGCCAGGGGCAAGGGCAATCACGGCTTCAACGCCGCGACAGGCGAGTACGGTGACATGGTGAAGATGGGTATCCTCGACCCCACCAAGGTCACCCGCACTGCGTTGCAGAACGCCGCTTCCGTGGCCGGCCTGATGATCACCACCGAGGCGATGGTCGCCGAAGTGCCGGCCGAGCCTGCCGCCGCTGCTGGCGGCGGCGGCATGCCGGACATGGGCGGCATGGGTGGCATGGGCGGCATGATGTAAGCAGCTCCTGCCCCGGCTGTCACCAGCCGAGTGTGAAAGGCCCCGCCGGGAGACCGGCGGGGCTTTTTTATATCTGCCTGGGGCATCACGATGGCTTGCGTGGCGGTCTCAAGCCGCTACTGCGGGGCAGCTTGTTGTATGGAAACGGCTCGATCGTGCTAGCCTGAATGTTATCGACCCGGCTGAACACGACAGGGTTAGTTTCCGGTTAATGCAAATCTGTGAGCAATGGAGGTATGTAATGGCTGCCTACAAAAAGATTCTGGCGACGATCGATTTGGGTCGTGATGGCGAGGCTGTCTGTCAGCGGGCCGCTGAGCTGGCGGAAAGATATTCCGCCAAACTGCTGCTGTTGCATGTGGTGGAGTATGTGCCCATGGACCTTGGCAGTGACCTGATGCTTCCCCAGCCCATGGAAATCGAGGAATCCCTGGTGGCGCGGGCAAAGGATTATCTGGCAGACAGGGTAAAAGCGCTGGATGGCCTTGATGTCGTTTCAGATGTCGAGGTGGGGGCGACAAAGTCGGAGATCATTCGCTATGCCGATGAAAACCAGGTGGATCTGATCGTCATCGGCCGTCATGGCCGGCATGGGATCTTCAGATTGCTGGGTTCCACCGCAAATGCGGTTTTGCACAGCGCTCACTGTGATGTGTTGGCCGTGAATATTGAGGATTAGTGAGCCGGCGACAATAAGTCTATGTCGTGTTTCGGACCGTTCCTGAAGCATCTTGCAGTGAGTAACAAGGCAAGGCCAGTGAGGTCGGCTGTTTCGAGGAACGATTTGACATCCATGGCAGTGCATCGGTAAATCTGCCCGGCACCTTCCTGGCGCGAAGCGGAAAAGGCAATCAGCTTTTTTGCCGAACGAAAATCAACAATTCTTGTTTTTCTTTTGCGATAAATCAAAGGCTTGCTGTGTTTGGTTTTGGCGATAAGTCCCTTCGGGCAACAGGTGGTTGAAAGCGCCGTTTTTCGCGACTCGCTTGGTTAAAGGCGCAGTCTGTGCGCGGAAGATTTTTCTGCAAGCCGTTCCGCTTGCACCAAAAAGTTCTATGAAATAAGGGGTTTGCACGAATTGGGTGCGTTTGTCTGGCGCTTGTTTGGCGCCGGTCTATTAGTTGATCTTTTTCATCAAATATACGTTGACACTCGTGTTCGGATTGTTCTAGCATCGATAGCCATAGATATTATTGATATCTGGAATTACCAAACTAATAAAAAATAATCAAATACTAATATAGTTAGCGTTCCGCTGTTGGTGACAACCAACGGGGGTGCGGCCAGGCAACAACAACCATAATGGCGCTTGTCCGCAGAGCTTGACTGACAATAAATATTATTGAGTGAGAGGGGGAGCACCGCGTTAGCGGTCATCCCAAATATCGCGGCACCGCCCGCGAATCTTAAACATTTCCGAGTTGTACTTTATAGGCGCTTTGTTGGTGTTTCCAGCAGGGTGGTGGCGTTTCTGTTTTCGGGTTTTTTGCCCGCGGAGCGGAAGCAATCAATATGCACAGAGGATTGTTATGGCTGTGAATAAGCGAATTCCTGCTCGTAATCGCCGTCGGCGCGTGGGTCTTGCCTGGGTGCTGGGACTGGTTGCCTGTTTGTTGGCGGCGCCGATGGCGATGGCCGCGAAATACGACGTGGTTGCCCCGGGTGGAAGCCACGATGGCGATGATGTAGAGCAGCCCATCGAGTTTCCGCACAACGTTCATGTCAAGGATAACGACATCAACTGCATGTACTGCCACACCTATGCGCGGCGTAGCACGGTGGCAGGCATCCCGCCAACCAGCAAGTGCATGGGGTGTCACAAGATGGTGGCGACGGACAAGCCACGCATCAAGGCATTGACCGAGTATTGGGAAAAGAAGGAGTCACCCCCGTGGAAGAAGGTTAGCGACTTGCCGGATTTCGTGCACTTCACCCACGAAAAGCATCTGAAGACGCTGCTGTTCGATCGTGAATTTCCGGTGGAAGATGTCAAGGAGGTTTGTGCCCTCTGTCATGGCGATGTGGAAAACATGACCGTGGCAAAGAAGGTGAAACCGCTGAACATGGGCTGGTGTGTCAATTGTCACATCGAGAACAAAGAGCTGGGCGCGCCGGGCGATTGCTGGAAATGCCACAAGTAGTGGGCCGCGGGCCAATAGAGTGAGTGATCTGATGTCTGGAAAAATGAACCGTAGAAGTTTCATGAAAATGATGGGCTGGGGTGGCGCGGGTACGCTGCTGGCGGGTTGTGACATGCCCAGCACGGTGACACTGGAAGAGGGGCGAGAAGAAGTCATTTCCTATCTGTCGCCGGAAGAGTACGTGATCCCCGGCGTTGGCGTCTGGTATGCCTCGACATGCACTCAATGCGCTGCTGGATGCGGCATCCACGGCCGCGTGCGTGAAGGCCGCGTGCTGAAGCTGGAGGGGAATCCCGTTTCGCCGGTCAACAAGGGCAAGCTGTGTCAGATGGGGCAGGCAGGCGTTCAGGGTCATTACAATCCCGATCGCATCACCACGCCGCTGTTGCGCAGTGGCGGCAGCCTGTCGCCGGTGTCCTGGGAGAAGGCCGAGCAGGTGCTGGCTGAAAAGCTGGGCGGCGTGAAGGGAGATCGCTTTGCCTGGTTTACCGGCAGCATCAGTGGTCACCAGTTATCGTTAGTCTCCAGTCACCTCGATGCCATGGGATCAACCAATCACTTTGTGCACGAAGTGGTTAACAACAGTGTTGCGCAGTCGGTGTATGCCGACATGTTTGGTGACGATGCGCCCCGTCTGCGTATCGACAAGGCGAAGATGGTGCTGTCCTTTGGCGCCGATTTCATGGGTGCCAGCGAATCGCCGCTGCTTTATTCCGGCGACTATAGCCGTTTCCGCACCGCTGAGACACGTGGCCTGTTGGTGCAGGTGGAGCCGAAGATGTCGCTGACCGGTGGTAGCGCGGATCTGTGGATGCCCATCAGGCCGGGCACTGAGGGTGTGCTGGCGCTGGGTATCGCCAACCTGTTGCTGAACAAGCTGAAAATGAGCGATGCCGGTATCCCCGCTGACGTGCGCGAAATGATCAACAAGTACGACGTGACCTCGGTGGCGCGTATCACCGGTGTTGCCGGGCATCGTATTCAGCGTGTCGCTGCCCTGCTGCAGGAGCGTTCGCCGAGCCTGGTACTGGCTGGTGCAACCGTCGAGGGACATACTCATGGTTATGCTTCGACCGCTGCGGTAATGATGATCAATCACATCCTTGGCAATGTCGGCAAGACCATCGAGCCCGGTGCCAGGGTGCCTTTCCCGCAGCTGGCGGCGAAGCGTGGCGGCACGGCAGATCTTGCTGCCTTTGCCGAGGCCGCCAAGGGGCAGCAGTTGGATGTGGTGATCTTTCACGGCAGCAACCCCGCCTATACCGCGCCCGCCTCGCTGGGCCTTGATGATGGTCTGGCCAATATCGGCTTCAAGGTCGCCATTGCCCAGTTCCCGGACGAGACCGCCATGGCGGCGGATCTGGTATTGCCCGTGGCGTCCTACCTCGAAGACTGGGGTACCCTGGCGCCGGCCTTCCTCGGCGGCGAGGCCGCGCTGCAAGTGCAGCAGCCGCTGATGGAAAAACTGCATGCCGAGACGCGTGGTTTTGGCGATATCGTGCTTGCCCTACTCAAGCAGCGCAAGGCCGCTGACTTCGACAAGTTCGAGGATTACTACGGCTATCTGCGCAATGCCTTCGCCGCGCTGCCGGCTTCGGTCAAGGGCGGCGCCGACAGCGATGAGGCCTTCTGGAATGGCGCCTTGCAGGCTGGCGTGGTGATGCTGCCGGCGGATACCGCGCCCTTGCGATCCACGGTGGTTGCCTTTTCCGAGCCCAGGGAGGCGGACGATGCCGCCGGCGGTTTGATGCTGATCCCCTCGCCGCGCATGGGCCTGTGGGATGGGCGTCACGCCAATCTGCCCTGGCTGCAGGAAGCGCCGGACCAGATCAGCAAGGTGGTGTGGGACAGCTGGGCGGAAATTCATCCGGAAACCGCGCAGAAAAATGGAATTTCCCAGGGTGATCTGATCAGTGTCAGATCCGCCCATGGCGAGATCCGGACGCGCGCGGTGTTGCTGAAGAGCGTGCACCGGGATGTCGTGGCGGTCCCGCTGGGCCAGGGTCATGAGGTCTACGGTCGTTATGCGGAAGGCATTGGCGCCAACCCGCTGAAGATCATCGACCCCGCACGGGATGCGAAAACCGGCGAGCTGGCCATGTATGCCACCCGGGTCAGTATCAAACACGTTGCCGGGCCGGAACAGTTCGGCCTGGTCAAGGCGGGTGGCAGTGACACCCAGGCCGGCCGCAAGCTGGTGGTAACGGTGTCGGCCAAACAGCTCAGACGTACGGAGGGGGCGTAATCATGTCGCTTGATAATATTCTCAACAATTGGTCCGACTACCGCAAGGCTGCCGAAGAGGGCGGTTTCTACGACCCCGAGGGCAATCATCCCTACGAACACCGTTGGACCATGTCCATCAACCTGGACCTGTGCAACGGTTGTAACGCATGCTCTACGGCCTGTTATGCCGAGAACAACCTGGCCTTCGTCGGCAAGGAGCGTTTCGAGAAAGGCCACGCCATGAGTTGGATGCGCATCGAGCGCTACTGGGATGACCAGGACAAGGACTATCCGGAAAAGGGCGCCAGCTTTCTGCCCATGATGTGCCAGCAATGTGGTGCCGCCACTTGTGAACCGGTGTGCCCGGTGGCGGCGACCTATCACACCCCGGATGGCCTCAATGCGCAGGTCTACAACCGCTGCATCGGTTCGCGCTACTGCTCCAACAACTGCCCGTACCGCGTGCGCTATTTCAACTTCTATTCCTATTACGACGATGCCTGGCCCGAGCCCATGCAGCAGCAGCTCAATCCGGACATCACCGTGCGTGACAAGGGTGTGATGGAAAAGTGCACCTTCTGCGTGCAGCGCATTCGCAGCGCCAAGGACAAGGCGCAGATGGAAGACCGTCCGGTGCGGGACGGCGAGGTGATGCCGGCCTGCGCCCAGTCCTGCCCGACCTCTGCCATCGTCTTCGGCGATACCCTGGACGAGAACAGCGCCATCAGCAAGTTGTGGAAGAAGCACCAGGTCAAGCGCAACGTGACGCAACAACACAAGGAAAACCCGGAACTGCGCGGTTACCGGATTTTCGAGGAACTCAATGTGGATCCCTCCGTGATGTATCTGGAGCGGGTGCGCGAAGAGGTCTAACCAGTCATCGAGTCGCGAATGTGACGCACAACGTATGGTGAAACGACAATGATGGTGAATGAGAAAGACATCAACGAGCAAATTGCCTGGGCGAAGATCAATACCGACGTCCTGCGCAGCATGGAAAATCCGCGCAAGAGTTACTGGGTGGCAGTGGCGGTGTGCCTGGCGATGGTAGCCTGCGCGATGCTGGCCGAGTACATCCAGTACACCGTTGGCATGGGTGTTTCCAATCTTAACAATCCGCACATGTGGGATATGTACATCGCCACCTTCGTGTTCTGGATCGGTATGAGCCACTCCGGCACGCTGCTGTCGGCAATACTGCATTTACTGCATGCCGACTGGCGAAAGCCAATTTACCGCTTTGCCGAGGCGATGACCACGTTTTCGCTGCTCACCGCAGGCCTGTTTCCCATTATCCACCTGGGGCGCGTGTGGAACATGTATTGGGTGCTGCCGTATGTGAGTGATCGCGGCATCTGGCCCAACTTTCGTTCACCACTGGTGTGGGACGCCTTTGCCATCAGCACCTATCTATCGGCCTCCATGCTGTTCCTGTTCATCGGCATGATCCCGGATCTGGCCATTTGTCGTGACAACACCACCGGCTGGCGCAAGAAGCTTTACACCGCCTTGTCGCTGGGCTGGGAAGGCAATGATCGCCAGTGGCGCAACTTCCGCAAGGTCTACTTGCTGATGGCGTGCTTCCTGATTCCGCTGGCGGTGTCGGTGCATTCCATTGTCTCGGCGGACTTTGCCATGTCCATCATGCCCGGCTGGCACGTCACCAGTTTCCCTCCCTACTTTGTGGCGGGCGCCCTGTACTCGGGCTGCGCGGCGATCATCACCCTGTTCATCATGCTGCGTTACTTCTTCCGCTTCGAGGAATACATGACGCTGCCGATCATGGAGAAGACCGCCAAACTGACCTTTGCCATCGCCATGGTATGGACCTACCTGAACCTGATCGAGTTCGCCTCGGTATGGTATGGGCATGATATGTATAACAAGGAATTGCTGATCGCCAAGGCGACCGGCCCCTATGCCTGGGTCTTCTGGACCATGCTGTTTTGTGGCTCGGTGGTGCCCTTCGCCCTCGCCATCCGCAAACTGCGCCGGCACATGCCGACCATGTTCGTGGTCTCCATTCTCCTCAATGTGGGCATGTTCTTCGAACGATGGATGATCGTTGCGCCGACCCTGTCCCTGTCGCATGAGCCATGGCAGTGGGACGTGATGTGGGGAAGCATTGTCCAGTGGGCGCTGGTATTTGGCAGCTTTGGCTGGTTCGGCCTTCTGTTCCTGGTGTTCGTCAAAGTCTTTCCCTCGGTCTCCATGTACGAGGTCAAGGAAATGGTTTTCCATCGCAACATGACCGCAGGCCAGCGGGATGTTCTGCGCATGACCGACCATGCCAAGCCCGTTAAACAAACCCCCGGCGTGGAGGGCGCATAAATGAGTAAACGACGCATACTTGCCTTGTTCGGTGATTTTGCCGAAGCCCATGATGCAATCGCCGACATCCGTCGCAATGAAGTACCGGGCGTGACGGTGGACGATATCACTATGAAGTCGCCCATTGAGCACCCTGAGGTGGAAGAGGTGCTGGGAGACCGCCCTGTGCATATCCAGAAGTTCACCCTGTTCGGTGCCATTTTCGGACTGGTGTTCGGCTTTCTGTTTCTCGCCAGTGCCCAAGCGACCTTTCTGGTGCAGCCACAGGGTGGCAAGGCGGTGATTCCATTGCCAGCAAACTTTGTGCTGGTCTATGAAATGGTGATTTTCTTCGCCGTTTGGATGACCTTTTTGTCATTCCTGTTTCTGTCGGGGCTGTTCAAGAAGCGCAGCCGCCTCTACAGCGAAAAGGTCAGCCTGGATCAGGTTGGTCTGATGCTGGAAATCGATGAGAGCATCGCCGAACCGCTGAGGGATCTGTTCAAAAAGCACAAGGTTCTGGAGATTCGTGAAGAGGTCATCCAATGAAAAAGACAAGCCTGATTTTTGCAGCTTTGCTGGCGCCGGGCGCCGCCTTGGCATGGCCGTGGTCGACAGACATGATGAACCAGCCCAGCATCAAGCCACAGGAGGGCGTTATGACGCCCTTTCCTTCTCGTTCGGTGCCGGTGACCGGTATTCCGACCATAGTCGCAAACCGTGAAGAAACACGTGGCATGGTCAATCCGGTTGACGCTTCCGAGGCCTCGATCAAGCAGGGGAGGAATCTCTACATGATCTATTGCGCGGTCTGTCATGGGCGAACTGGGAAGGCGGATTCGCCCGTCAGTTCCAAGGTTGGAGCCATTGATCTGACGGATGCCTACGTGCAGAACGATCTTAGCGAAGGGTGGCTTTGGGGAACGATCACCTTTGGTAGTTATGTGATGCCATCCTACGGCGTTGTTACCGAAGAGGGTGGCTCAAACGATCTGTCGGTTGAGGAGCGCTGGCACGTGGTCAACTATATCAAGCATGCATTGGTCGAGGATGCAGCGGCCGCCGCCGTTGCCGCCAAATAGCGCGCGGAGCCAATAGCCGGATAACGATAGGGGTAACGGTTCATGGAAAATTTCGGAAGCTGGTCTGTATTGACCACAAACTTTCTTGTTGTTTTGTATTTGGCCCTGGCGGGCGTAACGTTCGCTTCGATCCTTCATTTGACCAATGGCAAGTGGCGGTTCCAGGTTCGCTATTATGCCGTTTCGCTGGCAGCGCTGTTCCCTCTGGCCTTTGTGCTGTTGTTGGTATTGCTGGGTGGCGGTGAGCATACCTTTCCCTGGCTGGCGCAGGCACATGACGATGGCGCGCATTTGGGGGGGTGGCTCAATTATCCCTTTCTGGTAGTTCGTGAAATTCTGGGTTTTATCGTCGTTGCTATATTGTTTGGCCTGTTTATCAAGTATCAGCACTTGACAGCCGTAAGCGACGACCCTGTGGTGCATCGGCGCTTTCGCAATATTGCCCTGCTGATTCCCTTCGCCTATGTCCTGTATGGCACCATGGTGGCCTGGGATTTCGAGATGACCCTGCTTCCAGGCTGGCATAGCGCAAGCTTTGGTATTTATCAGTTTGTCAGCATGTTTCATGGGTTTCTCGCTTTTTTCGCGCTGATGCTGATCATGCTCAAACGCTCCGGCAAGCTGACCAGTGAGTACAAGCCCTTCGTGTTCAATTACATGGCTCAACTGATCCTGGCCTTTACCATCCTCTGGGCATACTTCTATTTCACCCAGTATCTGATCATGTGGTACGGCCGCCTTCCGGAGGAAATGGATCGCTTTGACAACATGATGCTCTATGGCCTGGCGCCCATCTGGTGGCTGTTCCTGGTGCTGAAGGCCTTTATTCCCTTCCTTACCTTCGCCACCTGGACGCCGAACCGGCACAATCCGGCGGTGATTGGTTTCGTGGCGATTTGCATTCTCGTCGGTACCTGGCTGGAGCGTTATACCTGGATTTCCGGCTCGGTATCGCCAGAGTATTACCATATCCCCATGAGTTCGATTTTCGACATTGTGGTGACGCTGGTGATCTTTGCGGTGGGCTGGTTTTCTGTAAAAAAGGCGCTCAATCACTACGGATTGGTTCGTGCCTGAAGCTGCCTGACTGTCGGTCAGGCGCACACGAGAAAGCCTCCTCTTCAGGGGGCTTTTTTGTGCGCTTCTATTCAGCTTTTGCTCAGGTTTGGCTGGTTAGCATCCAAAATGTGGAGTTGTGTGTCATGATTAGCTTATAATAATATTAATATTTAGTATGCGAAATCCCGAGCAATTTTGTTATGCTCCGATGCCACCCGATTATTTATGGGCTAACATGTCGCGCGAAAATACCCTGTTACCAGAGAGGTAGAGATGAGTTCGGATGAAATCGACTACGGTCGGCGTCGTATGCTTGTGGCTGCGACAACGGCCATGGGGGGAGTCGGTGCAGCTTATGTTGCTACTCCATTTATTCTTTCCATGCATCCTTCGGCCAAGGCGCAGGCTGCTGGCGCGCCTGTAGAGGTTGATGTCAGCAAACTCGAACCGGGCCAGTTGCTGACCGTCGAGTGGCGCGGAAAACCGGTATGGATCTTACGCCGCGACAAGGAAATGCTGGAAAACATGAAGAGCCTCGAGCCGCTTTTGCGTGATCCGCATTCGGACGATTTGGCTCAACAGCCGGCGTATGCAAAAAACGAATACCGTTCCATCAACCCTGAATACATGGTGATGATCGGTATTTGTACCCATCTGGGGTGTGCGCCGACTTTCCGACCGGAAGTTGCGCCGGAGGATCTTGGCCCCGAATGGAAGGGTGGTTTCTTCTGTCCCTGCCATGGCTCGAGCTATGATCTTGCTGGTCGCGTATATGCAGGTATGCCGGCACCCACGAACCTCGTTGTCCCCCCTTATCACTTCACTCTGAGCACCCGCTTGGTGATCGGTGTTGATCCGGAGGCTGTGTAATGTCCAACCGTCTATCAGACCGCTTGTTGTCCCTGCGCGATTGGGTGGATGCCCGCTTTCCCCTGATGCATTTGTGGGAAGATCATCTGACCAAGTACTACGCGCCTAAAAACCTGAATTTCTGGTACTATTTCGGTTCTCTTGCCCTGCTTGTGCTGGTTATTCAGATCGTTACCGGCATCTTTCTGACCATGAACTACAAGCCGACCGCAGAGACGGCCTTCGCCTCGGTTGAATACATCATGCGTGATGTAAACTGGGGCTGGTTGATACGCTATCTGCATTCCACGGGCGCCTCTTTCTTTTTTATTGTTGTCTATCTGCATATGTTCCGAGGTCTGTTGTATGGTTCATACCGGGGTCCGCGCGAGCTGCTGTGGGTGATTGGCATGGGGCTATTCGTGGTGCTCATGGCTGAGGCCTTTATGGGTTACCTGTTGCCTTGGGGGCAGATGTCTTTCTGGGGTGCGCAGGTCATCATTTCCCTGTTCGGCGCCATTCCCTATATTGGTGAAGACTTAGCATTGTGGATTCGTGGCGACTATGTGGTTGCTGATGCCACCCTCAATCGGTTCTTTGCCTTTCATGTGATTGCTGCACCTTTGGTTCTGATCGGGCTGGTGGTGTTGCACATCGTTGCTCTGCATTCGGTAGGTTCTAATAATCCTGATGGTATTGAAATCAAGGATAAGAAGGGTCCCGATGGTGTGCCGCTGGATGGTATTCCTTTCCACCCTTACTATACCGTGAAGGATCTAGTGGGAGTGGCTGGTTTTCTGCTCATTTTTGCGGCAGTGGTTTTTTATGCCCCTGAGATGGGCGGCTATGCCTTGGAGAAAGACAACTTTACACCTGCGGATCCGCTGAAGACGCCGGAGCACATTGCACCTGTTTGGTACTTTACGCCTTTCTATGCCATTTTGCGTGCGGTGCCGGATAAGTTCCTTGGTGTTCTTGCCATGGGGGCAGCCATTCTGGTGTTGTTCCTGCTGCCTTGGTTGGATCGTAGTCCGGTAAAATCCGTTCGTCAGCGTGGCACTCTGTTTAAAGTGATTTTGGGTGTCTTCGTGGTGAGCTTTATTAGCCTGGCTTACTTGGGGACGGTGCCTGCGACACCGATCGCAACGCTGTTCTCGCGCATCTTTACCGTACTGTACTTTGCCTTTTTCCTGCTCATGCCGTTTTATTCCCGGTGGGATAAGACCAAGCCGGTTCCAGAGAGGGTGACATTCAAGTGAGATATCTAATTTTTGTTATAGCCCTGTTGGGCGCTCCGCAGGTGGTGTTTGCGGCTGGTGGCAGTGATGTGCAACTGGACGAGGTGGATATCGACCTCAGGGACAAGGAGTCGCTGCGTAATGGTGCCAAGCTGTTCGTGGACTACTGTCTGAATTGTCATGCCGCGGCGCTGATGCGCTACTCTCGTATCGGCCAAGATCTTGGCATGAGCGAAGAGGAGGTGATTACAGAGCTGATGCCGGCGGGCGGCAAGATCGGCGATACCATGACGGTCGTCATGCAGCCGGAGGAGGCTGCCGAGTGGTTTGGTATCGCTCCGCCGGATTTGTCTGTGTTGACGCGTGTGCGTGGTGCGGATTGGGTATACACCTATCTGCGCGCTTTCTACCGTGACGATTCGCGTCCATGGGGTGTAAACAATGCGGTGTTCAAGGATGTAGCCATGCCTCACGCCTTGTGGGAATTGCAGGGTCTGCAAGAGGCCAAGGTCGAGACGCATGTCGATGCGGATGGTCATGAGCGTGAGACTATTACGGGTTTTACCCTTGTCGAGCAGGGCTCAATGAGTCCTGAGGCCTATGATGCCGCCATGCGTGACTTGGTGAATTTCATGGTCTACCTCAGTGAGCCGAGCAAGCTGCAGCGCCTGGAGTTGGGCAAGTGGGTGCTCGGCTTCCTGTTTGTTTTCTTTATCCTGGCTTATTTGCTGAAAAAGGAATACTGGAAGGATATTCGCTGATCCTGTCCCCCGGACTCACCGGCCTGCGGGGCCGGTGAGCCTCTTCTTTGTGGTGTCTACCGCAGGCCGGAATTTCCTTAATATTCAATGCCTTGCCCCTGTTTCCGTTGATTGTTGCGGTTTTCGGGTATAATTCCCCGTTCATCAAGTTGATTATTCCGGCGTCTGCCTGCATGGCCTACATTTCTGGTTATGCGACAAGGCGGCTGTAATGCAGTGCAGGGAGAAAACAGTAATGGCAGTTGTGGCCACTAGAAAATCGGTAATGTCACTTTTTACCGGCGCATCGGACGTTCACAGTCATCGCGTGCGTATCGTACTCGCGGAGAAGGGTATCAACTTCGACACGGTCAACGTCGATTCTGCCAGCCCTCCCGAGGATCTCATGGAGCTGAATCCCTACGGCAACGTACCTACCCTGGTCGACCGCGACCTGGTGCTGTACGACTCGCAGGTGATCATGGAATATCTGGATGAGCGTTTCCCGCACCCGCCACTGATGCCGGTCGACCCGGTTTCCCGTGCCCAGAGCCGCATGACCCTGCGCCGCATCCAGCGCGACTGGGACAGCCTGCTGGGCAAGGTGGCCGGCAGCGGCAAGGAGAGGACCAAGGCGGTCAAGGAATTACGCGAAAGCATGACCGTGGTCGCTCCCATCTTCGAGCAAAAGCCCTATTTCCTGAGCGACGAGCTGTCGCTGCTCGACTGTGCGGTGGCGCCGATCCTGTGGCGTCTGCCGGAATACGGCATCGAGCTGCCGCCGGCCGCCAAGCCGATGCTGGACTATGCTCAGCGCCTGTTCGAGATGGAATCCTTCCAGGCCAGTCTGACCGAAAGCGAGCGGGAAATCCGCGAAGCCTGAGTGGGGATTTTCAAGGGTATATTGCCATGTCGGAAATGACATCCAGCAGGCCTTATCTCCTGCGTGCCATCCATGAATGGATCGTTGACAACGGTCTGACGCCGTACCTGCTGGTCAATGCCGACTATCCGCATGTGCAGGTGCCTGTCGAGCATGTCAACAACGGCAAGATCATCCTCAACGTGGCGCCGGAGGCGGTGCAGGCGCTCGACCTGGGTCCCACGGACGTGCGTTTCAATGCCCGCTTTGGCGGCCGACCGATGAATCTGTTTTTTCCCGTGGCCGCCGTGCTGGCCATCTATGCGCGCGAAAACGGCCGTGGCATGGTCTTCAGTGACAGCGACGACAATCCGCCGCCGACGCCGCCGGAACCGCAGAAGGGCGACAAGGCTGAAAAGGACAGGCCCGCCCAACCGACCCTGCGGGTGGTGAAGTAGGGCCAGAGCGGCGGCATGATCGAGGTCATTCAGGCCGACATCACCACCCTTGACGGCGTACTTGCAGTCGATGCCATTGTCAACGCCGCCAATGAGTCCCTCCTGGGTGGCGGCGGCGTCGATGGCGCCATTCATTGTGCGGCCGGACCGGAACTGCTGGCGGCCTGCCGGGCCCTGGGCGGCTGTCCCACCGGCGAGGCGCGGATAACCCCCGGCTTTCGCCTGCCGGCCCGCTGGGTGATCCACACCGTGGGGCCCGTATGGCACGGCGGTACCCGCCACGAGGCCGAATGTCTCGCCGCCTGCTATCGAAACAGCTTCGAACTGGCCCTGCAGCACGGTCTGCGCAGCATCGCCTTTCCGGCCATCGGCACCGGGGTCTACGGTTACCCCAAGCGCCAGGCGGCAAGCATCGCCATGGCCGCGATGCGCGAGTTTTCGCCGCGTTTTGCCCGCATCATCGCCTGTTGCCATGGTGAGGAAGATCTGCGGATCTACCGTGAATTGTTGGCCCTCGGTTGAGTCGGCGCCTTGCGCGCAGGCAACAGGAGGACCAGCAGTCCGCCCAGGGCGCCATAGAGGTGGGCATCCACAATCACCGTGCCACCGGCGCTGGCCTCGGAGCCGGGCAGCGGCCCCGCCATCTGCTCCCAGCCCAGCTTGAACGCCACCGCGCCCAGCAGCAGCCAGGCGCCGCGCTGGCCGCCGCGGATATCGGCGATGGCCCCTGCCACCAGCAGACCGTGCAGGACGCCGGACAAGCCCACGTACCAGCCCAGCTGGGGATTGAGGATCAGCAGCGCCATACCCGTCGTCAGGGCATCGGCGAGCAGCAGGATCAACCAGTTCCGCGCTGACAGGGCGGGGCCGACCAGCAGCCAGACCAGCCACAGTCCGGCCAGGTTCATCAGCAGGTGGGACGGGCCGAGGTGCACCAGGTGGGCGCTGAGCAGGCGCCACCACTGGCCGTCCTGGATGGCGCCGCGGTCGTAGCGCAGCGCTTGTTGCGCGGTATCGCCGAACAGGCCCAGGCCAATGATGAGCGCCGACAGGATCAGCGGGATCTGGAATCGATGCAACCAGTGTCGGTAGGGTGATGTCATAGGGCCTGTTAATATTGATTCCGTCGCTGCGTTGCTGCCCCAAAACGGGCCAGGCAAGGCGCGAGGAGAGAAGTTTGGTGGTTCCAAAGGAACGACGAGCAACGCTGCATGGCCTGTTTTGGGGCGCAACCCGGAGGCACGGGGCCGTTTTCTTTGATAAAGAGTCCGCGGGGCGACGTTGCATCTCGCTCATGGACGGCAAGTACACCGCGCTCGATGCGCCTTGCCCCACGAAAAAACGGCCTCCGTCGCAGCGATGGAATCAATGTTAACAGGCCCTACTTGTCGTTGGACAGGGGTGGGCGATGAAACGTGATCAAGCCCAAAGCCTGAACTCACGGATTCAGGTTTAGAACATTTGTTATCATTGAGCGATCACATCACGGAACCGGAGTCGATACGTGAAGCATAATTCCCTACACAGTCAGCCATTGTCCCGCCTTCAGCGCGGCTTCACCCTCATCGAAGTGATGGTGGTGGTGGTCATCCTCGGCATTCTCGCCGCCATCGTCGTTCCCCGTGTCATGGACCGTCCGGACGCCGCGCGCATCACCAAGGCCAAGCAGGACATCCGCGCCATCGAGAGTTCGCTGAACCTGTACAAGCTGGACAACTTCGTCTATCCCACCACCGATCAGGGCCTGGAGGCGCTGGTCAGCAAGCCCGAGGGCTCGCCCGAGCCGCGCAACTGGAAGCCTTACATGGATCGCCTGCCCAAGGACCCCTGGGGCAATCCCTACCAGTACCTGTCGCCGGGCGTGAAGGGTGAGGTGGATATCTTCTCTCTCGGCGCCGATGGCCAGCCGGGCGGCGAGGGCGTGAATGCCGACGTCGGCAACTGGGACCTGCAGTAAGCGGCAAGGCAGCGCGTCTCTCTTTCGCGCCACTGCCGGCGGATTTGCCGTGCCCTTCATCCCGCCCATGCCGCGTCAGCGGCCAACCGCCGGCCCGCGTCCCCGCGGGCCGTATGCCGTCTGTCGAGGCTTTACCCTGCTGGAACTGCTGGTGGTGATTCTCATCATCGGCATCGTCATCAGCTTCGCCAGTCTCTCTGTGGGCCAGCATGCCAGCCGCGCCCTGCAGGACGAGGCCGAGCGCATCCACAGCCTGTTGCGCCTGGCCGCGGAAGAATCGGTGTTGCAGGGGCGGGAGCTGGCCATGCAGTTCGGCCCCGGTGGCTATCTGTTCGTGACCCTCGACGGCGCCGACTGGGTGCCCGTGGAGGAAGACCGTCTGTTCCGCGAGCGGGAATTCCCGCCTGGCCTGAGCCTGGATCTGAGCCTGGAAGGCGTGGAGGTGGATCTGCTCGACAGTGAAAACCCGCCGCGTATCTTCGTGCTTTCCAGCGCGGAAATGACCCCCTTCGAGCTCACCCTCGGTAACGATGAGGGTGAGGCCTATACCCTGCGTGGTGACTTGACCGGCAGGCTTGCGCTGGCGCGCACGGGGGAGGCCGATGATGACGTCTGGTAACCGCCAGCGCGGCTTCACCCTGCTGGAGGTCATCGTCGCCCTGGCGGTGATTGCCTTCGCCCTGTTGGCCGCGGTCAGCGCCGTGTCCGGCAACACGCGCAACGCCACCGGCCTGCAACAGCGCACCTACGCCCACTGGGTGGCCATGAACCAGATGGCCGAGCTGCACGCCAGCCGCCGCTGGCCGAGCACGCGCACCACCCGCGGCAGCAGCCTGATGGCGCGCCACGAGTGGTATTGGTCGATGAAGGTATCCACCACCCCGGACAAGAATGTGCGACGGGTGGATATCACCGTGCGTGCCGATGAAGACGACGAATCGCCGTTGGTGACCTTGACCGGCTTTGTGGGGCGTCAATGAACCGTCGCCACGGCCAAGGCGGATTCACCCTGCTGGAGCTGCTGGTGGCGCTGTCCATCTTCGCCCTGCTGGCGGCCATGGCCTACGGCGGGCTGAACACGGTGATGCGCTCGCAGCAGATCACCACCCAGCAGGCCGAACGGCTGGCACAGTTGCAGAAGACCTTCTTCTGGCTGGAGCGGGACATTACCCAGGCCGTCGACCGCCAGATTCGGGGCGAGTTTGGCGACCCGCAGCCGGCCATGGTGGGGCTCACCCTCGGCGAGCGCCGCCTCGAACTGACCCGCAACGGCTGGCGCAATCCCGTCGGCCGGCAGCGCAGCAACCTGCAGCGCGTGGCCTGGGGCGTGCGCGATGGCAAGCTGGTGCGCCTGTACTGGAACGTGCTGGACCGCGCCCAGGACAGCAAGCCGCTGGAAACCGAGATGCTGGACGACGTGGAGAAACTGGAGCTGCGCTTTCTCGATGACAAGCAGAAGTGGCACGACGTCTGGCCCGCCCTGAATCGCGGCGTGGTGGCCAGCATCAGCCTGCCGATGGCGGTGGAGGTCACCCTGGAGACCGGCCGCGAGGGCCGTATCCGCCGCGTCTTCGAGGTGGCCGGCGGATGATCCCTTGCCGGCGCAGACAATCCGGCGTGGCGCTGATCACCGCACTGCTGATCACCGCCCTGGTGACCGTGGCCGCGGTGGCCATGGCCAGCCGCCAGCAGCTCGACATTCGCCGCACCGGCAACCTGATGGAGGCCGACCAGGCCTGGCAATACGCCCTCGGCGTCGAGGCCTGGGCGCGCCAGATACTGGCCGCGGACGACGCCTCGCGCGACACCCTCGACTATCTGAAGGATCCCTGGGCCGCCCCGGTGCCGCCCCTGCCGGTGGAGGGCGGCTCGGTGCAGGGCACGGTGGAGGACCTGCAGGGGCGCTTCAACCTCAACAACCTGGTCAAGGGCAATGGCGAACCCGACCCGGCGCAGGAAAAGATCCTGCAGAACCTGCTTGGCCGGGTGGCGCTCACCGATGCCAAGCTAAACCTGGGCCCCTACCTGGTCGATGCGGTGGTGGACTGGCTGGACACGCGCCCCGACGTCTATCGCAACGGCGCCGAGGATGGTGACTACCTGAGCCTGACGCCGCCCTATCGCGCCGCCAACCGGCCCATGGTCAGTCCCAGTGAAATGCTGGCGGTGGCAGGCTTTTCCGCCCCGGCGGTGGCGAAGCTGACGCCATTGATCGCCACCCTGCCGGTCGCCTTGGAGCCGGTCAAGCTCAACGTCAACACGGCGCCGGAGATGGTATTGATGAGCCTGGACGCGCAACTGACGCCACCCATGGTGCAGCAGATCGTGGCCTACCGGAAAAAGACCCCCTTCGACTCGCCGGCGGACTTTGCCCAGTACGTGAAGAGCGAGTTCGGCATCACCGTGGCGCCGAATCTGGTGGACGTGAAGAGCGAGTATTTTCTCGTCAATGCACTCGCCAGCATTGGCCGTACCAAGGTACAGTTATACAGTTTGCTCAAACGCAGCAACAACAAGATCACCACCCTTCAGCGCAGCATCGGAGTCTATTAGTGCGTAAACAACTGTTCCTGCAACTGCCGGCAGACGACCCAGGCGAGGCCGGTGACTGGTGCTGGGTGGTGCGTGACGACGAGCGCCCCGGCGGCAGCCTGTTTCGTGGCCCCCTCGCCGACAGCGTGAAGCAGGCCGCCGGCGCGCGGGTCGTGGTGCTGGCGCCGGGGGTGGACGTGGTGTTGGCCAGCGCCGAGCTGCCCGGCCTGAACCGCCAGCGCCTGGCGCGCGCGGTGCCCTTCGCCCTGGAGGAACAGCTGGCCAGTGACGTGGAAACGCTGCACTTTGCGGTGGGCCAGCGCGACGAGGATGGCCGTATTCACAATGCCGTGGTGGCGCGCGAAAAGATCACTGCCTGGCTGGAGCAGCTGCGCGCCGCCGGCCTGCAGGCCGACGTGATGCTCTCCGAGGTGCTGGCGGTGCCGCGCGAGGCCGCCAACGACGCCGGCCGCCACTGGTCGCTGCTGATCGACGGCGCGCGCTGCCTGCTGCGCACCGATGCCCAACAGGGACTGGCGCTGGACCTGGACAACCTGGCCATCGTCCTGCAGGCGGCCGTGGACGAGGCCGGCGACGCCCTGCCGGCCCGCCTCGACGTCAAGCTCTGCGGCGATGAGGGTTTCTCCACCAGCGAGCACTATCGGCGGCTGGGCGAGACCTGCGCGGCGGCGGGCATCGAGCTGGCGCTGCAACCCCAGGACGACGATGGCGCCCTGCTGCTGGCGCGCGGTTTCGACGAAAAGGCGGCCATCAACCTGCTGCAGGGCGACTACAGCCGCCGCGGGCAACTGGAAAAACTGCTGCGTCCATGGCGTCCGGCGGCCCTGCTGCTGGGCCTGTGGCTGGTGATCCAGCTGGGTGCCATGGGGCTGGAATACCAGCGCCTGTCGGCACAGAACGAAGCCATGCGCGCACAGATCACCGCCCTCTATCGTGAGGCCTTCCCGCAGGCGCGCAAGGTGGTCAACCCGCGCGTGCAGATGGAGCGCGGGCTGGCCAAGCTGCGCGGCAGCGGTGGTGGCCAAACGGACCTGCTCGGCCTGCTCGCCAAGGCCGGCCCCGTCCTCAAGGACAACACCGGGCTGAAGCTGCGCAGCCTGCGCTACAAGGAAAACCGGCTGGACATCGACCTGGAAATCGGCACCCTGCAGGCCCTCGACAAGCTCAAGCAGCGCCTCGGCGACGAGGCCGGGCTGACGGTGGAGATCGTCTCCGCCTCCTCGCGCGATGGCAAGGTGGAAAGCCGCATCGCCCTGCGCCGTGGAGGTGAAGCATGAAGGCCTGGTTCGAGACCCTGGACCCGCGCGAGCGGCGCATGCTGATCATCGGCGCGGCGCTGCTCGGCGTGATGCTGTTCTATGTGCTGGTGTGGGAGCCGCTGGAACATGGCGTCGAGACCCTGCGCAAGAGCAACGCCGAACAGCAGGCCCAGCTGCAATGGATGCAGCAGGCGGTGGCCGAGGTCAAACGGCTGCGCGGCAGCAGCGGGCGATCCGCACAACTGGCCAAGGGGCAATCGCTGCTGGCGGCCATCGACCGCGCCGCGCGCGCCAACCAGCTCGGCGACGCCCTCAAGCGCGTGCAGCCCGACGGCAGCGAGCGCGCCCGGGTATGGCTGGAAAACGCCAGCTTTGACAAGATCATGCGCTGGGTGGACAGCCTGCAACGCCAGCAGGGCGTGCGCGTGGTGAGCAGCGTGTTCGAGGCGCGGGAAGAAAAGGGCCGGGTCGACGCGCGCCTGGTGTTCGAGAGCGGTGGCGGGGCATGAGGCTGCGACTCAACTGGCGCTATCTGCTCATCGGCCTGCTGGCCTATGTCGCCTTTCTCATCGTGCAGTTCCCGGCCGATCGTGCCTATGCCTGGTGGAAGGCCGGCCCCGGCGCGCAACAGAAGGTGGTGCTTACCGGACTTTCCGGCAGCGTCTGGCAGGGCAGTGCGCGACAGGCGTTGATCGGTGACCAGCGCCTGCAGGGCCTGGAATGGCACTTCAAACCCTGGACCGTGTTGCTCGGCAAGCTGGCGCTGGACTATGAGCTCCGTCTCCATGACGGTTTCATGCGCGGCTCCGTGGCGGCCGATCCGCAGGGGGCGGTAGACGTTACCGCGCTGGAGGCCAAGCTGCCCCTGGCGCAGCTGTCACTGCCGGCGATTGCCGCGCTGCGGCCCTCCGGGATGGTCAATCTCAACCTGCGGGACGTGGACTGGAACGGTGAGGCCCTGCTCTCCGCGCAGGGGCGCGTGGTGTGGACGGATGCCGGCATCAGTCTGTTGCAGCCCTTGCAGTTCGGCGACCTCGCCCTGACCCTGGAGACCCGCGACGACGGCGTGGTGGGTGAACTCAGCGATGCCGGCGGCCCCCTGCAGGCCGAGGGCCTGCTCACCCTCAAGGCCGATGGCAGCTACCAGTTCACCGGCAGGTTCAAGGCCCGCGAGGGTGCACAGTCCCCCCTCGGTCGAGCCCTCAGCGCCCTGGGCCGCCCTGGCGCGGACGGCAAGATCCCGGTCAACCGCACCGGGCGGCTGGCGGATCTGGGCATCGCGTCCAGGTGATGGGCCGCTCCAGGGGCTTTGATTCTCATGACCTTTCCGGCCATCGGCTCACTACCGGTGTTCCCGAGTGTGCCAGATTCTGAGTACATACAGGGTATTGCCCGTTAGATCATAACGCATCTCGTAATGCCCGATCAGAAAACGGCGTACTTCACGGGTTGTAAATTCATCGAGGCGCTCCCCGATACGGGGCTGATGAATGATGCGGGTAGGGGCCTTCGTCAAGGATTGAACGGTTTGGGCCGCAGCTTGCGGATTCACTGATGCAAGAAATTCATGGCGGCGGCTCAAGTCGGAAATCGCCCTGTGAGTCCATTTGATTTCCATCAGCGGGGAGGTGGCAGGGGATTGTCGCTTTCAAGGCTTTCAGCCCAGGCTTGAACGGCCTGGTGGTCGATGACGTCGCCGCGGTCGATGTCGGCCAATGCCTCCAACGTCAGCCGATGGCGTTCTTCTTCCTGATCGACCCATGCGGCCAGTGCCTGTTTTACGACCCAGGCCTTGGAGCGTTCGAGGCGCCGCGCCAAGTCTTCAACCTTTTCAGCCAGGGCCAGGGGCACGTGTGCCGTGACAACCTTGGTCTCCATGATGATTCGTCTCCAGTCAGTAATAATCATATTCAATCATAGTCAATCACTCATGGCTGGGCAATGTGGGGCGGCAGGTTCGCGGCCCATTCGCGTAAATGCTAATATTCGCGCCAGATTTTTCCCTTTTGTTACCGTTTACTGGAGTTTTCATGGCCTTTGAAAAGATCACCGTACCCGCCGATGGCGAGAAGATTACCGTCAATGACGATGGCTCGCTGAATGTGCCGGCCCGTCCCATCGTGCCCTTCATCGAGGGCGACGGCATCGGCGTGGACGTGACGCCGGCCATGAAGACGGTGGTGGATGCGGCGGTGGAAAAGGCCTATGGCGGCGACAGGTCCATTGCCTGGATGGAGGTGTTCGCCGGCGAGAAGGCCAACAAGCTGTACGGCGGCGACGTGTGGCTGCCGGCCGAGACCCTGGAGGCCGTGAAGGGCTTCGTGGTCTCCATCAAGGGGCCGCTGACCACGCCGGTGGGTGGCGGCATCCGTTCGCTGAACGTGGCCCTGCGCCAGCAGCTGGACCTGTACGTCTGCCTGCGCCCGGTGCGCTACTACGAGGGCACCCCCAGCCCGCTGAAGCAGCCGGAGCTGACCGACATGGTGATCTTCCGCGAGAATTCCGAGGACATCTACGCCGGCATCGAGTACGCCGAGGGCACCCCGGAGGTGAAGAAACTCATCGACTTCCTGCAAAACGAGATGGGCGCCACCAAGATCCGCTTCCCCGAGAGTTCCGGCATCGGCATCAAGCCCGTGTCGCGCGACGGCACCCGCCGTCTGGTGCGCAAGGCCATTCAGTACGCCATCGACAACGACAAGGCCTCGGTGACCCTGGTGCACAAGGGCAACATCATGAAGTTCACCGAGGGCGCCTTCAAGGAATGGGGCTACGAGCTGGCAAAGGAGGAATTCGGCGCGCTGGAGATCGACGGCGGGCCGTGGCGCTGCTTCAAGAACCCGAAAACGGGCAAGGAAATCGTGATCAAGGACGTGATCGCCGACGCCTTTCTGCAGCAGATCCTGCTGCGCCCGGCGGAGTACGACGTCATCGCCACCCTCAACCTCAACGGTGACTACATCTCCGATGCCCTGGCGGCGCAGGTGGGCGGCATCGGCATTGCGCCGGGGGCCAACCTGTCCGACACCGTGGCCATGTTCGAGGCCACCCACGGCACCGCGCCCAAGTACGCCGGCAAGGACCAGGTGAACCCCGGTTCGCTGATTCTCTCGGCCGAGATGATGCTGCGCCACATGGGCTGGACGGAGGCCGCGGACCTCATCGTCGAGGGCATGTCCGGGGCCATCAAGGCCAAGACCGTGACCTACGACCTGGAGCGCCTGATGGAAGGCGCGACGCTGGTGAGCTGTTCCGGCTTTGGCCGGGCGGTGGTCGATAACATGTAGATTTCATGTGGTTTTTCTCTTCGTGCAGTGCGGTGCCGGGCGAACCTTGGCGGCGCTGCGCGGTCTTATCCGATAAGCAAAAAAGCAGGTTCCGCCGTACGCGCGGGCCGCTTCATCGACTAAACTCAATAACGTATGGCTAAGGAAGACGATACCCTTGACGGGGGGCATGACGACGGCTTGGCGGTGGAAGAGGCGCGCCCGCGCCTGAAGAAGCCGCCCATGTACAAGGTGCTGTTGCTGAACGACGATTTCACACCCATGGAGTTCGTCGTCCATGTGCTCGAGCGCTTCTTCCGCATGGATCGCGCCAAGGCCACCCGCGTGATGCTCAATGTGCACACGCAGGGCAAGGGGCTGTGTGGCGTGTTCGTGCGCGAGATCGCCGAGACCAAGGTGGCGCAGGTCAACGACTATGCGCGCAGCAACAACCACCCGCTGTTGTGTTCGATGGAAGTGGCCTGAGATATGCAAGCGGATTGCCTGTGTGATAGAGCAAGACCACGAAGAGGTGAACCATGTTAAGCCATGAGCTGGAAGTCAGTCTCAATCTCGCCTTCAAGGAAGCGCGGGAGCAGCGGCACGAATTCATGACCGTCGAGCATCTGCTGCTGGCGCTGATCGACAACCCGGCGGGCAGCAGCGCCTTGAAGGCCTGTGGCGCCAATCTTGAAACGCTGCGTGACGAACTCGTCGAGTTTCTGACGGAGAACACCCCCCTGTTGCCGGAGGGCGACGAGCGCGAGATCCAGCCGACGCTGGGTTTTCAGCGCGTGCTGCAGCGCGCCGTGTTCCAGGTGCAGTCCTCGGGCAACAAGGAGGTTACCGGCGCCAACGTGCTGGTGGCCATGTTCAGCGAGCAGGAATCCCAGGCGGTGTATTTCCTCGGCCGGCAGAACATCGCCCGTCTCGACGTGGTGAACTACATCGCCCACGGCATCTCCAAGATCGAGGATGGCGAGGCCGATGCCCTGCCGCCCTCGCAGGATGAGGAGCAGGAAGGCGAGGGCAACGCCAAGACGGCGCTGGAGACCTACGCCACCAATCTCAACCAGCTGGCCATGCAGGGACGCATCGACCCGCTCATCGGCCGCAAGGCGGAGATCGAGCGCACCCTGCAGGTGCTGTGCCGCCGGCGCAAGAACAACCCGCTGTTCGTTGGCGAGGCCGGGGTGGGCAAGACCGCGCTGGCCGAGGGCCTGGCGAAGCAGATCGTCGATGGCGAGGTGCCGGAGATCCTTGCCGGCAGCACCATCTATTCCCTGGATCTGGGCGCGCTGCTGGCGGGCACCAAGTATCGCGGCGACTTCGAGAAGCGCCTCAAGGCGGTGCTGGCGCAGCTGCACAAGGAAAAGGACTCGATCCTCTTCATCGACGAGATCCACACCATCATCGGCGCCGGCGCGGCCTCCGGTGGCGCCATGGACGCCTCCAACCTGATCAAGCCGGTGCTGGCCTCGGGCGAGCTGAAGTGCATCGGTTCGACGACATACCAGGAATATCGCGGCATCTTCGAGAAGGACCGCGCCCTGGCGCGGCGCTTCCAGAAGATCGACCTGCCCGAGCCGACGCTGGAGGAGACGGTGCAGATTCTCACCGGCCTCAAGTCCCGTTTCGAGGCGCACCACGAGGTGCGTTTCACCAAGCAGTCCCTGCGCACCGCCGCCGAACTGGCGGAACGCTACATCGGCGAGCGCCACCTGCCGGACAAGGCCATCGACGTCATCGACGAGGCCGGCGCGGTGCAGCGCCTGGCCGCGCCCTCCCGGCGCAAGAAGACCATCGGCGTCAAGGACATCGAGGCCGTGGTGGCGAAGATGGCGCGCATCCCGCCCAAGCAGGTCAGCGTCTCCGACAAGGAGGGCCTGCGCAATCTGGACCGCAACCTCAAGTTGGTGGTGTACGGGCAGGACGAGGCCATCGACACCCTGGCCTCCGCCATCAAGATGGCGCGCGCCGGGCTGGGCAACGAGGACAAGCCCATGGGCTCGTTCCTGTTCTCCGGTCCCACCGGGGTGGGCAAGACCGAGGTCACCCGCCAGCTGGCGAAGATCATGGGCATCGAGCTGATCCGCTTCGACATGTCCGAATACATGGAGCGCCACACCGTGTCGCGGCTGATCGGCGCGCCGCCCGGCTATGTCGGCTTCGACCAGGGTGGTCTGCTCACCGAGGAGATCAACAAGCACCCGCATGCGGTGGTGTTGCTGGACGAGGTGGAAAAGGCGCACCCGGACGTCTTCAACCTGCTGCTGCAGGTGATGGACCACGGCACCCTCACCGACACCAACGGCCGCAAGGCGGATTTCCGCAACGTGATTCTGGTGATGACCACCAACGCCGGCGCGGAAAGCATGAGCCGCAGCTCCATGGGCTTCACCCGGCAGGACCACAGCAGCGACGGCATGGAGGCCATCAAGCGCACCTTCACGCCGGAGTTCCGCAACCGCCTGGACGCCATCATCCAGTTCCGGCCCCTGGACAGCGCCACCATCGGCCATGTGGTGGACAAGTTCCTCTATGATCTGGAGACCCAGCTGGAAGAGAAGAAGGTGGCGTTGCGCGTGGACGAGTCGGCGCGTGAATGGCTGGCCGAGCACGGCTACGATGAGAAGATGGGCGCGCGGCCCATGGCGCGGGTGATACAGGAGCGTATCAAGAAGCCGCTGGCCGAGGAGTTGCTGTTTGGCCGCTTGGCCGAGGGTGGCAAGGTCACCATCAGCGAGAAGGACGGCGAGCTGGTGTTCGATATCGCCTCCAGCGAGGCGGCGGTGGCGGCGGAGGTGTTGTAACGCCCTTGCCCGGCACGTCGGCAAGGGGCCGTGCCAGTTCCGGCGCCTGAAACACAAACGCCCGGCATGTCCGGGCGTTTTGCTGTGTGGCGCTTTGTCGCTAGCGGGCGCGGAAGGTGATGCGTCCCTTGGACAGGTCGTAGGGGGTCAGCTGCACGGTGACCTTGTCGCCGGTGAGTATGCGGATGTAGTGCTTGCGCATCTTGCCGGAGATGTGCGCGGTCACGATGTGGCCATTTTCCAGTTCCACCCGGAACATGGTGTTCGGCAGGGTCTCGATCACCGTGCCTTCCATTTCGATGCTTTCTTCTTTCGCCATTGCTTGATTTGAACCAGTCTGCTGTCGTGGGCGGGGAGGGTCTGGCCTGCTGGCGCGCCCCGCCGGGATAAAATTCAGGGCGGCATGATGCCTGAAAATGCGCCAATAAGGAACCTTTGATTGGCCCTGGGGGGAAAAGATCGTGAATCGTAACACCCAGATCCGGGGCGCAACTCATGCACAGTGGCGAGGATTCCTCATGCGGTAGTCGGGGGGCTGGAGGCGAGGTTTCCGCTGCCGACGTAAGTCAGGCTTCGCTTGGGAACCTTTTGCCGGGAGATGGCGTTATGGGGGGGCGGGATGATGGTTGTACCGATGGCTGGAAGGCCGTTGCAATGCCGCCAAAGACATGACCTGGCAATCATTCGACTCGCTACAGCGTTCACGGAGAAGTATCTATTCACCACAGAGGCACAGAGAACACAGAGAATGCGCCTTTGCGGCCTCTGCGTTTCATT
>Ga0256839_1001014_pt1 | contig 35116 bp, 34 predicted proteins | sample 354166metaG_FD_185968 | JGI IMG/M metagenome (GOLD analysis project Ga0256839, IMG submission 185968) | Hydrothermal vent microbial communities from Mid Atlantic Ridge, Atlantic Ocean - 354-166 | ecosystem: Environmental > Aquatic > Marine > Hydrothermal vents | place: Atlantic Ocean: Mid...
TACTTTAACCGTACAGATTTTCCTGACTATGCTTCTATATCTGTGGGCTTTTCTCTACCTATTTATGGCACAGAAGCGTTAAACTCTGAGATAGCACAAAAAGAAGCACTGGCACGTCAAAGTGAAAGTTTGGATTATAAGTTTCTCATCAAAAGTCAAATACGTGAAAACTATGCAAAGCTCACAGAAGCCTATAAAATATACAAAATACTGGAAAATAAAAGCCTGCCACAACTCGACCATATGTTAGAGCTTAGTAGCTCTGCCATAGAAGAAGGGGGTGACCTTTTTACTTACACAAACATACTAGAACAAAAACTAGCCTTAGAAGAAGAACGCATCGCCATCATGGCAGAGTCTATGCGAACGGTTGCCAAACTTAAATCACTTACAGGAGTTAAATAATGATAAGAATTATACTGATGTCTATTATGCTTGTACCCTTTGTACTTCATGCAGAGATGAGATGTGAAGCTGGTAAGTGTCAAGTGGGCAAATGTGAAGTTGGCAAATGTGGTGCTGCTCTCATAAAAGCAGCAAAGGTTCCTAAAAAGGCTATAGATAAAAAAGAACTACCAATACAACAAGAAAGTTTGGGCATGAAATGTGAGGCTGGTAAATGTGCATCTTCAATGAGTACAAACAAAAAAGTACCCAGTAAAACTTCTAGTAAAGTGTCAAATAAAAAGCCAACGATTGAACAGCTTTTTAATGTACGTACAGTAGAAGTAAAAGAGATACAAAGTAGTAAAAAACAAACGAACTATGGCTACATCGTTGCACAAGACTCACGTACCATAAACATAACCGCATGGTTTTCAGGCTATGTAAAAGAGCTTTATGTAGATACACTCTATCAAAAGGTAAAACAAGGTCAAGCTCTTGCTTTGGTTTACTCACCAGAAGTATATAAGGCAAAACAAGACTACCTAAATGCCATTCGTTTTCATGCTAAACGTCCCTCTCCTGCAATGGTAAGAAGTACTAAAACAAAACTACTGTTACTAGGAGTGAGTCAAACAGAGATACTTGACGTAAGCAAAAAGTCTAAAATAAGTAAATATACAACAATCTATGCACCTACTTCTGGGTGGGTATTTGAAAAAAACATTAAACAAGGTTCCTACATCAATAATAAAAAGTCTCTTTATAAAATCACTGACCTATCAAAAGTATGGCTTGAAGCAAAACTCTTTCAAAATGAACTCTCAGCCTTTGAAAAGTTTGACAATTTTACTGTGAGCATCAAAGGTTTTGACAAAGTATATACTGCTAAAAAAGAACTGCTTTACCCGATGATAGACACCAAAGAGGCAACCTCCACACTACGTCTAAGCATAGATAATGGTGATGAAGTGCTAAAGCCTGGTATGTACGCTAAGCTACAATCTAGTTCCAAAAAGAGTACAAAACTTGTCATTCCTAGAACTGCAGCCATGCGTAAGGGAGGCATTTGGTATGTATTTCTTGCAACCGAATTTAAAGGGGAATATGAACCTTTAGCTGTTGAGCTTAAACCTTTAGATAATAAACAATTTGAAGTCAGCAAAGGTTTAGTAGTGGGTGATAAAGTCGTCAACAATGCACTGTTCATGATGGACTCAGATGCACAAATAAATAGTATCTACTAGAAAAGGACGCAAAATGAACAAAGTCCATTTTACTACGCTGTCGCTGAGACAACTTACGACTCGGCATTTAGTGCCTCGCTTGCACTGCAATTTAGTTGCTTGTCAGCAGTTGGCTCATGCAACTTGTTGCATTATAGGGAGTGTGTCATGATAGAAAAACTCATAGCCTTTTCAGTTAAAAACCGTTTTTTGGTGATAATGGCATCACTTTTCATAGTACTAGGTTCCATTTGGTCTATCAAAAATACACCTCTAGATGCCCTACCTGACCTCTCTCCTCCACAGGTCATCGTACAAGTGACATGGAAAGGGCAAAGTCCTGAAATCATAGAAGACCAAGGGACATACCCTTTGGTCTCACAGTTTCTATCCATCTCCAACATAGAGACGGTACGTGGGTTTTCTGTCTATGAAAATGCTCTTATTTACATCATCTTCAAGGAAGGTACTGACCTCTACTGGGGTAGAACCAGAGTACTAGAACAACTAGCTTCTATACAAAGCCAACTACCAGACAACATGGAGGTGACTTTAGGGCCAGATGCATCTGGTATAGGCTGGGCATATGAGTATGCTCTAACTTCACAGACTAAAACGCTTGATGAACTTAGAACCCTACAGGACTACTACTATAAATTTGCTCTCATGGGTGTCGATGGCGTATCTGAAGTAGCAAGTATCGGTGGATTTATACCTACTTTTCAAGTAACCGTAAACAACGATGCACTTATACAGTACAACCTCTCCATTAAAGATGTCACGCGTACGCTAAAAGAGAACAATAATGATACAGGTGGGCGTATTGTTATCCAAAATGGTTACGAATGGATGGTACAGGCAAAAGGCTATCTTAAAAATCTTGATGAAATTAGCAAACTTGTTATCACAACCAAAGGTGGCATACCCATTACCATAGCACAAGTGGGACGTGTAGAGAAAGTTCCTGCTGCCAGACGTGGTATGGCTGACCTTAATGGTGAAGGAGAGGTTGTAGGTGGCATCGTAATGCTGCGTTATGGAGAAGATGTATACTCTGCACTAGAACGTATCAAAGAGAAAATGAAAGAACTTAAAGTTGAAGGTGTAGAGGTATTCACAACCTATGACCGTTCTGACCTCATATCTAAAGCGGTCAATACACTCACAACTACACTCATAGAAGAGAGTATCATTGTGGTGATTATCATCGGGTTATTTTTGGCTCATTTACGTTCTTCTCTCATCGTGCTGATTGTCCTTCCTTTAACAGTAGGTCTTACATTCTTACTTATGAAACTCTTTGGCATTGGCTCAAACATCATGTCACTAGGGGGCATAGCCATAGCCATAGGTGCCATGGTAGATGCCTCCATAGTCATGATAGAGAATGCCCATAAAGCCATACATAAAAAAGAAGATGAATATAAACGTGAACTTACAAATACAGAACGTATTGCTACTATTGTCAAATCATCACAAGTAGTGGGTCGCCCTATTTTCTTTGCATTGGCTTTAGTCGTGGTATCATTTCTACCTATCTTCGCACTCTCAGGGCAAGAAGGTTTGCTTTTTTCTCCTCTTGCATTTACCAAAACTTTTGCGATGACTGCAGGAGCTTTGCTCTCTGTTACACTTGTACCTGTACTTATGGTGTTTTTTGTCAAAGGTAAAATCATCCCTGAGTCTAAAAACCCTCTCAATCGGTTTTTCATTTGGCTCTACAACCCTATCTTGACATGGGGGATTAGATTAAAATACCTTGTGATTTTACTAGCCCTTGTCATACTCATTTTTGCTGTGCCACTTTACAAAGGACTTAATTGGGAGTTTATGCCTATGTTAGATGAGCAAACAGTTATGTATATGCCTGTCACACCTTACGGCATCTCTGTAGACCAGTCTAAGGCTCTCACACAAAAAACAGACAAGATACTCAAGTCTTTTCCAGAAGTAGACACCGTCTTTGGTAAAGGAGGACGGGCTAACTCTGCTACTGACCCTGCTCCACTAGGTATGATAGAGACCATCATCACTTTTAAACCAAAAGAAGAGTGGCGTGCAGGTATGACCACCGAAAAACTCATGGCCCAAATGGACGACGCTTTACAAGTCCCAGGTCTAGTAAACTCATGGACGTACCCTATACGAGGTCGCATAGACATGCTACTCTCAGGTATACGAACCCCTCTAGGCATAAAACTCTACGGTAAAGACTCTGATGGTTTACAAAAAATAGCCTCACAGATAGAAGATACCTTGCGAGACTTAAAAAGTACACAAAGTATCATCGCTGACCAAGCATCTGCAGGGTTTTTTATAGATATAGACATCGATGCAGAGGCTCTAGCACGCTACAACATAAGCAAAAATATCATACTTGACTACACCTCTACAGCCATCGGTGGAATGCGAGTAAGTACGATGTATAAAGGCTTAGAACGTTACCCTATAGCACTTCGTTTTGAAGAAGAAAAGAGACGTAATCTTGATGATATTCGGAATATTCAGGTAAAAACACCTCTTGGATTTGTACCTTTGTCTACCTTTGCAAACATAAAGTACAAAGAGAGTGCCTCAGTCATCAAATCTGAGATGGCAACACCCGTTACATTTATCTACATTACGCCACAGCTTGGTATGTCAGTCGTTGAGTATAAAGAAGAGGCTATTAAAGCACTTGAAAATATAACATTACCTGCAGGTTACTACATAGAGTGGGCAGGACAGTCTGAGTATCTAGAGTCTGCTATGAAAAAGATAGTGTGGATTATCCCTACGGTACTTTTGGTCATTTTAGTGCTTATCTATTTTGCATTAAGCGAACTTGTACCGACACTCATCGTTTTCTTTACACTACCGTTTGCATTACTAGGTGGGTTGTTTTACATAGATATGTTACAGTTTAACATGAGCATAGCCATCATCGTAGGCTTTTTAGCCCTACTAGGAGTTGCAGCAGAGACCGCTATCGTCATGATAGTCTATCTTAAAGAAGCAGTAGAAGAAGCCAAAGAGAAATGGGGTAATGCCTTTGATAATAAAGCACTCAACGCTGCCATCTACGAAGGAGCGGTACAAAGAGTACGTCCTAAACTTATGACTGTTTTTGCCATCTTAGCAGGACTTTTACCTATTATGTACATTAACGGTGTAGGTTCTGAGGTAATGCAACGTATTGCTGCACCGATGATAGGTGGCGTAGTAACTTCAGCGGTACTTAGCCTACTACTCATCCCTATCTTTTATGAAATCTATGAAAAATACCAACTTAAAGGAAAAAAATAATGAAATCAAAGATACTCTTAGCATCACTACTCACACTAACTCTTGCCTTTTCAGCATGTAGTAACAAGGACAAAGAAGAATCCATCACAGAAGGTGGTATGAAATGTGGGGCTGGTAAATGTGGAGCCTCTATGGTAGATGGCTCAGCGCTACTTGTGAAAAAAAAGATGAACATACTTGACCAGCTTAAAGAAGATGACAGCAGACGTGACTGTGTACTCAAAGCCAACACCACAAAAGCTCTTTACGCATGTGTACGTGTAGAAAAGACGGGTAGACTAAGTACCAAATGTTCTATTGACAATGTAATACAAAAAAGCAAAGAGGCTATGAAGTGTGAAGCAGGAAAATGTGGGAGTAATATGTAAACAAAACTGATGAAAAATCCATCAGTTTTAAATTTAGCATTAGCTTAACAAGCTGGCTCATTACCTGAATCAGCACCATATTCATAGGCGAATTCAAATAAGTGATCTTCCCACTTCTTTTCCCATGTTTGGATATTTGGACAAAGTTTTTTTATTTCTTCTTCCATTTTACCGTCAGCTTTTATTTTTTCCCATTCTGCTTGTTTAAATGATGCAGCAAACTTAGCACCACTAAAACCACAAGCACCCTTGAGTTTTTTACTAAAAATCTTTTGACCTTTATTTATACTTCCTGCACTCACAGTAGTTGTTATCAACGCAAACCCAAAAAGTGCTGTTAAAGCTAATTTTGTAATGTTTTTCATTCTAATCCTTTAAAGTAGTTATATACGATTAAGTATATCATATATTTTCATATATACTATATATATTTATAAAAATAATTTATAAATAATTATTTTTGGAAAAAAAAAGGGTACAAAGGTCATAAAACCTTGTACCCTCATAAAGTAAAGACGAAAGTCTTACTTCATTGCAGCAATGTAATCTGCTACAGCTTTGATAGCAGCATCATCCATAGAAGCTACTTGACCTTTCATAAGTGCACCCATTCCATGTTGGTTAAGTGTACCAGCTTTGTAACCATTAAGTTGTTCTACTGTTTTAGCAGCATCTTGACCTGTGATGATTGCGGACTTACCAAGAGCAGCTTTTTCACCGTTTGCACCATGACAACCAACACATTTAGCGTAAGCAGCAGCTCCATCAGCCATAAGTAGTGTAGATCCAGCGAGTAACATTGTGATTGCAATTTTTTTCATTTTCATTCCTTTTGTTTTTGTTGTGTCAGCATTATAACATGCTAATGTTTAAATAAGTTATTTATTAATCTCTATACCTTAACAAGAAGGTACATTGCCTGAATCTTTTGCATATTCATATGCAAAATCATATACATCATTTTCATATTTAGGCTTGAGTGTTGCTTTTGGACAAAGTTTTGTTACTTCTGCACCAAATTTACCAGCTTCTTTAATGTTTTCCCACTCATCTTGTGTATGTTTATGTGCAAATTTTGCTCCTGAAAATCCACACTTGGCTTTGAGTTTTTTAAGGTAAATTTTTTGTCCTTTTTTTACATCTGCAGATGCAGCTGTTGAAAATACTGCCAAACCAAGTAAAGCTGAAAGTGTTACTTTCGTTAATCTATTCATTTATCATCCTTTTATAATTTATTCATTAGGATGGTATCATGGAATTGTGAAAAGATTGTGAAAATAAATATGAATGATGTAATAGAATTTTATTCTTTATTTTAATTTATCAAAAACCTTATATTTTTCCCAGTAAATATCTACAGCTTCATCTAGTTCTTTTTGCGTAAGTGTTGTCTTCTTTTTTATACCAAAAGCATCTATAAATAAATCAGACATCTTTGAAATATCTTTCGAGGGGTAACGAAGATAATGTTTGATACCTGCTTTCATATTTGTCTCCGAACTATAGGTTAGTAAATATCGTTTAAACATATCTTGTAACGATGCTGGTAAGTCCTTATGACAGGGTATGCAGTTTCGTTCAAATATCTCTTGTGAAAACCCTCCTGTCAAGAATAGACATATTATGCATAATTTTTTTACCATTTTATCACCATACTTGTACCCTCATTTTCTTTTGAATTAACTTTTATTTCAAAATTGTATTCTTCTATAATTTTCTTAACTATACTTAACCCAACACCAAAGCCACCTTCACTGTCATTAAAACGCATATATCTGTCAAACATAAAAGGTATTTTACTCTCTTTTATCCCTATACCTGTATCCCAAACTTTTAATTCACCTTGACGCAGATAAATACCTACAATGCCTTGGCGTTTGTTATATTTAATGGCATTAGATAGAAGATTATCAATAACCCTAGTCAATTTACGTTTATCCATAAAAATAGAAGATTTTTCTAAGTCTAACTTACATTCAAGTTGTTTTGAATCCATTAAAATGTCAAAATATTCTACTCTATTGCGTAACACTTCCATGACATTTATATGTTCATTTTTATTTTCTTTCTCTTGTTCAAGTGTAAGATATGTCAAGTCTTTATACAACATCGATACAGTTTTTGCAGCGATATTAATACGTTTTAGTTTTTTCCTATTTTTCTCCACCATTACTTCTGTATCCATCATCTCAATGTTCGCAAGTATTGAAGACAAGGGAGTATTAAGTTCATGGGTGGTATCTTTTATAAACCTGTCAAGTAAGACAATAGAATCACGCATAGGCTTTAGAAATAGTTTTGCCAAATAAAGTCCAAAAAGAAGAAAAAGAAAAAATGTTGCTAAGCCATAGCCAATAATATTTTTCCAAATCACTTCTTTCCATAAACCATTATCTTCTACCTCAATCACAACATACTTTGTTCCCAAATAAAAATCATCTAAACTCTTTACGAAATGGATATGTTTATTTAGTCTATAAATTTCTTCATGAAAATGTATATTTTTATTTTCTAATAAAGAGAAGATTTCTTTAAATTCCACATCATATATAGCTGATTTAAAACGGGGATCTCTAGGGTATTCAACACGTTCATCAAAAAAATGATGTAAAACTTTCATTCTTTTTGCATGGATATAGGCATACTTAGAAAGTGATGCTCTTTCATTGGAAAGCATCAATTTTTCTTGCGTTTGATAATAATATATAGAGAGTAATATTATCATCAAAATAATCATTGTTATGTAGAGTGTTAAAAAACGAAAAAGTGATTTTTTCTCACTTTTCAGAAATGAATTTATACCCTTGCTTTTTGATACTAACAATTTTTTCCTTGCCTATAATTTTACGTAAATTTTTTATATACGTACGAAGTGCTGTATCACTTGGCTCTTCATCATAATCCCATAAATGTTCATAAATACGTTCATGTGTTATGACTGTACCATCATTTTTCATAAACAGTTTAAGAAGCTTTGATTCTTTATGTCCTAGGGAAATTACTTGTTCATCAATGACAAGTTCATTATTCTGAGTATCATACAATATATTTTTTGAAATTTCTATCATCTCCTTTGTTTCATGGAAAAACCCACGTTTCAAAAGTGTTTCAACTCGAATTTTAAGCTCTTTAAGAATAAAAGGTTTACGTATATAGTCATCACATCCACTGGCGTACCCTTTTTCCAAATCATCCACGGAGTCAAGTGAAGTTATGAAAATAGCAGGAGCTAAAACGTCCTCTTCTCTAGCCTCTTTTAAAAGATCAAAGCCATTCATGCCAGGGGTATTCACATCAAAAAGAAGTAAATCGTACTTACTTTCATAGAGTTTTTCTTGAGCCTCATGACCATCATACACCGAGACTACTTCATGTCCCTCTTCTTCTAAAAATTCTGTCACTGTTTCATTTAGGTTCGCATCATCTTCAAGTAATAATATTTTACCCATATTAGATATGTTTCCTAACCCAAGCTTCTATTTGTGTACTATCACGTGCCCCGGAAAATCTATCTATCTCTTTTCCATCTTTAAAGAGAATAACACATGGAATACTGGATATTTGATATTTAGCCCCTAATGATTGTTCATCATCATTATTTATCTTCATAAATTGTGCTTTTAGTGGCATCATTGATGCTGCTTTTTCAAAATGTGGTGCCATCTGCAAACAAGGCCCACACCAAGGTGCCCAAAAGTCTACTACCACAGGTAACTCTGAGTTAGCCACATAGGTTGCTAAAATGCTGGCGTTGCCTACTACAGGTGCCGCATCTAACAGTGACCCTTTACACTCGCCACAATTTGCTTTAGTATATGATTCTTTTTTAGGTATACGGTTTACCTTTAGACAATGTGGACATACGACATTAATATTCATAGTTTAACTCCATAATTTATATATATTTTTAATAGTTTAGATATTATAGCAAATAAAGTAAATAATAATTTAATAGGATAACAAAATGGCAAATAAAGAGTTAATAGTAGGTGGTGGGTGCTTTTGGTGTACAGAAGCAGTGTTTGAAACACTCAAAGGTGTCAGTGACGTTGAAAGTGGCTACGCCAATGGAGAAACCCTAGACCCCACCTATACACAAATCTGTACAGGCACAACAGGTCACGCTGAAGTCATCAAAATAAGCTATGATGATAGCATCATCACAGTAGACACCCTACTGGACATCTTTTTTGTAGTCCACAACCCTACTACGCTCAACCAACAAGGTGCAGACAGAGGCACACAGTATCGCTCTACCATACTCTACACAGATGAAGAGACAAAAGAAGCTGCCCAAGCAGCTTTAGAAGCAGCCCAAAAAGATTATACTGATCCTATAGTCACTACCATAGAACCACTAAGGTGCTACTACAAAGCAGAAGCCTACCACCAAGACTACTACAGACAAAACCCCATGCAAGGCTACTGTAATGCAGTGATACCACCAAAATTAGCAAAATTAAAAGAAAAATTCGGGAAGGTGATGGTATAAATAAAAATATTCATTAACTCTTTTTAGGAAGGTTCACTTTTTACTATTTTTCTTATGAAGAGCAGCCTTTGACATAAGGTGTGCACTCACAGGTGCAGTCATAAATAAAAATATCACAATTAAAAATTCATTGAGTCGCACGGTATCATGATGGCTAAAATAATAAAGTATAGAGGCAATCAGCATCGCCCCTACTCCTAGTGTAGTTGCTTTTGTGGGACCATGAAGTCTCATGAAAAAATCTGGTAGCTTTACCAATCCTATAGACCCAACAAGCGTAAAAAACGAACCAATCAATAAAAACAGTGCAATTAAATAATCCATAATCTATCCCTATTCTATGATGTCGCCACGAAGTATATATTTACTAAGTGAGATTGTACCTACAAAACCCATAAGGGCAATCAACAGTGCTGCTTCAAAATACAAAGAGTTATCAAAATAGATACCTGTTACAACTATCAATGCAACAGAATTGATATAGGCTGTATCTAAAGCCAAAATTCTATCAAGGCTACTAGGTCCTACAATAAGACGATAAAAGTTTAAAACAAGTGCTATCGTGATAGATGCAAATGCAATCATTATAATATACTCTAACATAATCTAAATATCTCCATAAGTGGTTTTTCATATCTCTCTTTAATGGTTTTTATCTCATCTTCCACATCATCGACATGTAGAGCATGTACGATGAGTACATCTCTGTCATGGTTCAAATCAACAGAGACCGTTCCAGGTGTTAACGATATGGTACTGGTCAAAATACTAAGCCCTAAAGGATGTTCAATATCTAAAGGTATCTCTAAAAAATAAGGTTTTAACGCACTGTTTTTTCCAAGAATGAGCTTGGCAACAAAAATATTGGATATGACAATATCATAGGCTACGATAAGAGAGAATTTAAAAATAGTACTCCATTTTCCAAGGCAAATCTCTTCAGGCCAAAACCTTTGTGTAAACCAAGGGATAAACATAGCTAAAAATGCTCCAAGTACGACATGTCCAGCTGAGACTGTATTGTTAAGCATGAGCCATGTTAAAAACAGAATTATACTAAATATAGGATGAGGGAAAAGTCTAAATTTCTTTGTCATACTAAATCCTTGCTCAATACTTTAGAGATATACCCTTGGGCATCAAATATCATCGCTGATACTTGTTCTATGAACGTCGTTATAGGGTTAGCAAATAACACTAACAAAATAGTAAGTGCAAAAAGATAGAATATCGGATAAAAGACACCCTTGTCTATCGTACTATCAATATGTTCCTCTTCATTTTTGGTATGGTAAAACAAAAGTGTTCCTGTTCTTGTCAAAGAGACAATCACCCCCAACCCTGTTACAAGTACTACGCCAAATATCAAAAACATCCACTCTGAACTCTTAGCAGATAAGAGTATCATCATCTTACCCAAGAAACCAGAAAAAGGAGGCATACTGGCAGCTGCTATGGCATATGCAAAAAACAAAGAGCCTGTGAGTATCATCATTTTATATGGTGGGGTTCTTTCAAAGGTGTCTTTATGATTTCCTCTTAATGAAGCGATCACATCTGCAAGTAAAAAGAAGCCCCCTGCAATCAATGTAGAATGAATCAGGTAATAGATGGCTCCAGAGATGGAAGCAGGCGTATTGATACCTATGGCGATGAGTAAGATAGACACAGATACTAAGACCAAATAAGCGACCTGCTCTTTGAGTGTTTTGCTACTCATCACACCAATCGTCGCTAAAATGATGGTAATAAGACCAAGACCCAAAACCCATGGAAGATAGTAGTAACTCAACTCTCCTGCAAGTTCACCAAACAACGTACCATGTACCCGTATGATAGAGTAGATACCAATCTTTGTCATAATGGCAAAAAGTGCCGCCACAGGTGCAGTAGCACTGGAGTACGCTCCTGGAAGCCAAAAATAGAGTGGAAACATAGCTGCTTTAAGCCCAAAGATGATAAGGAGGAGTAGCCCTGCTGTAGCAACCACTGCTATATTGTCTGCTGAGAGTTGAGAGATTTTCAGAGCTAAATCTGCCATGTTCAAGGTACCGAGTATGCCATAAAGTGTCCCTATAGCAAAAAGGAATATACTTGAGCCAACAAGGTTTATGACCATATAGTGTATACCAAACCTTGCTCTTTTTTTGCCGTGTCCGTGTAAGAGCAGTGCATATGATGCAAGCAAAAGTATCTCAAAAAACACAAAAAGATTAAACAAATCTCCTGTTAAAAAAGCCCCATTGATGCCAAAAATCTGAAGATGAAACAAGACATGAAAGTTTTCACCCCTACTGTCAGAGTCAGATTTTACTGCATACCAGAGTGCAGCCAAGCCAAGAAGTGATGTGAGCAATACCAACGTAATAGAGAGTTTATCCATTACAAAGGTGACACCAAATGGTGCCTTCCAGTCTCCCATCTGATAGATAAAGTCTCCTTTGTCTAAAATGATACAAAGTGCAAAGATACTAGCAAGCACAAGCAAAACAATAACAAATATAGAGAGTGTTCTTTGTATTTTAAAAGAGAGTCCTTTAGACAAAAGAATAATCATTGACCCTAGTAGAGGTATCAATATGGGAAGCATTACAATATGATTCATCTATTTTCCTTCTTGTGTGTATCTGTATCCTCTTGGACATCTCTCTCTGTGCCATCTACATTATCGTTACCCAGTTCATATCTTGCACGTAATGAAAGTACAATTAAAAATGCTGTCATACCAAAACTAATCACAATCGCTGTTAAAACCAAAGCTTGTGGAAGTGGATCTGCATACTCGGTAACACCTTCTGTAAGTATGGCGGGTTGGTTGATTTGTAACCGTCCCATAGAAAATAAAAATAAATTCACAGCATAAGCAAGTAAAACCATACCTAATGCCACAGGAAATGTACGACCTTTAAGAATTAAAAATATCCCACCTGTTGTAAAGGCTGCAATGATGAGTGCAACTAAAATTTCCATACTAGTTCTCCTCCTCTTTTTTTCTGTTATTATCATGATGTGAAATAGAACTTAGATTTCCTAGGTTGACAAGTATCATCGCAGTGGAACCCACTACAACTAAAAAGACACCTAAGTCAAAAAGCATCGCTGAGGCAATTTCAAATTCTCCGACAATTGGCCAATGTAAATGTGTAAATGTAGAGGTTAAGAATGGATAACCAAGCACCATAGACCCAAGACCTGTAGCTGTAGCAATGATGACACCCATGGCAATGAGTGCATGTTTATTAAATCCTAATCTTCTACTAGACAAGTCAATGCCTGAAGCCAAATACTGAACAATCAGTGCCACCGCTGCAATAAGCCCTGCGATAAACCCACCACCAGGTAAGTTATGCCCTCTCAGGAAAATATAGATAGCAACCATAAACATTACAGGGAAAAAGACAGAAACAAGTGTTTTTACAATAATAGGATGTGCATCTTTCGAATAGGTTACATTGTCTGCATCCTTATAGGGAGCATACAGACGAAGACCTTTCATCATCGCAAAGATACCTAGCCCTGCGATGCCTAGTACGGTAATCTCACCAAGTGTATCTAAGCCCCTAAAGTCAACAAGTATCACATTGACAATGTTTGTACCTCCACCCCCTGTTTTGGCATTGGCAACAAAAAAGTCAGAGATAGATGTATACTCTCTACTAAAGACAGAAAGCGTCAATATAAATGCTCCTATCCCTCCCAAGACTGAGAGTATCACATCTGCTGTTATCTTCTTCTTTGATGACTCTTTGGGTGTAAACTGAGGAAGATAATACAGAGCCAAAAGCATCAGCACAATGGTCACTACTTCCACAGAGAGCTGTGTCAGTGCCAAGTCAGGTGCAGAAAACTTGATAAAGATAAGTGAAGTAATCAAACCTGCAATACCTACAATAATAAGTGCCACAAAACGGTTATGATGATAGACAATAACAGCCCCAATAGATATCACCGTAAAGACAGTGATAGTAAGGCTCACTAAATCAACAGGTAAAAATGCTCTCTCACCAAATAAAGGTGCATCGCTATAGCCAAACCCTGCCCATCCTGCCAAGAGTGAAAAAGCAAGTAAGGTATAGATGGAATTATATATTTTACCTGAATGTAAAAAGAGATGGATTGATTTTGCACCAGTAAACATAGTATTGATAAACCAGTTGTAGGGGTCTCTTGCATCTATATCTCTTAAATATTTATCATACATGCTACCAATACTCTTTTTGTTGATATAGAGTAAAATACCCATACTCACGGCAATCGTACTCATGAGAAGTGGCAGATTAAATCCATGCCACAATGCTATGTGTACTTCTGGTAATGTCGTAGCTAACGCACTTTGTGTAGCCCTAAAGAGTATATCGGAGATAAGACTCATGGGTGCTAGACCAATGGCAATACATGTAAGAACCAAGATAACAACAGGAAGCTTCATAAGATAGTATGGTTCTTTTGGATTTTCTATAGGCATTTTATTTGCTTGACCAAAAAAGACATCTGCAATGAAGCGTAAAGAGTACGCCACAGAGAAGATACCTGCAATGGTAGCGAGTATTGGGACTGCTATCAAGACACTGTCATGCACAGCCCTTTCAAAGAACATCTCTTTACTTAAAAAGCCATTGAGTGGTGCAATACCCGCCATGGAAGCCGCTGCAATCATCGCTAATGTAGCCGTATAAGGCATAAACTTAAGCAGTCCTCCAAGTTTGTTAATCTCTCTTGTACCTGTTTGATGGTCGATAATCCCAACAATCATAAATGAAGCTGCCTTAAATGCGGCGTGGTTGATTATGTGAAAAAGTGCGGCAAGTCCCGCCAAAGGTGTAGACAAACCAAACAAAAAGGTGATAAGCCCCAAGTGACTCACCGTAGAGTACGCCATGAGTCCTTTAAGGTCTTGCTTGAAAAATGCTATAAATGCTCCTATAAGTACTGTCATTAACCCTGCACTTGTTACAAGTAACATCCACTCATCAGTACCACTATAGACAGGGTAAAACCTTGCTAGAAGAAAGATACCCGCTTTTACCATCGTTGCAGAGTGTAGGTAGGCTGAGACTGGTGTGGGTGCTGCCATGGCATGTGGCAACCAAAAGTGAAAAGGAAACTGTGCTGATTTAGTGATAACCCCTATAAAAAAGAGTATAAACATTGGGGTAAAAAGTGGACTTTCAACTATGATGTCTCTGCTTTCAAGTACAACAGAAAGCTCATAAGAACCGACCACTGAACCCAAAATAAGCATACTGGCAAACAGAGCCAACCCACCTGCCCCAGTGATAACCAGTGCCATCATCGCACCCTCACGTCCAGCTTTTTTGTATTGCCAAAAGCTAATAAGTAAAAATGAACTAAGGGATGTAAGCTCCCAAAAAACCATAAGTAGAAGTATGTTTTCTGAAAAGACGATACCCAACATAGAACCCATAAATAGGAGTAGATAGACATAAAATCTAGACATACTGTCTTTAGGTGAGAGGTAATATCTCGCATAAAAAACAATCAATACACCAATACCTAATATGATGTAGCCAAAAAGCATACTCAGCCCATCTATCCTAAACGAAAAGTTCAGACCAATAGAGGCTATCCACGTCCATGACTGAACGAGACGCTCTCCAGAAAAAGGTATAGAAGACAGAGAAGTCAATATAAAAAGTGCAAGCAGTGCAACATTACCCGCAACCCAAGCTGGAGCATATTTGCCCACTTTTGCTGTAAGAGCCACTAAAACAGCTCCTATAAATGGAAGAAGTACAATGAGAGGTAACCCTATAGTTTCCAGTGTCATAAATTTACTACCCTTAGTTTGAATTTATTACTTTAATTTTAGGATTGATTATAGCTATCTTAGGGTTAAAACTGTATTATTTAATTCCCTAATTCTCAACCTTGTTTTGTTCTTCTAAAGCAGTCTCAATAGAGTTATATAGTGAATCTGTTTTAGCATTTCCTGTCCCAGATTTTTCTCTATCCGTTTTTCTTCGTTTCGGTGTAATTTTTACATAGTCATTGTTTTTTTTATTAAAAAGTTTAAATAAGGCTGCAAGTGTTTCGTGTATCTCATCACGGTCAACAATCATATCGATAAGTCCATGCTCAAGCAAAAATTCTGAACGTTGAAAACCTTCAGGTAAATCAACACCCACAGTCTGTTTAATGACTCTCTGCCCAGCAAAACCTATAAGTGCTCCAGGTTCTGCTATTATAATATCACCTAGCATTGCAAAGGAAGCAGACACACCTCCCATAGTAGGATCTGTTAAAATAGAGATAAAAGGGAGTCCTTTTTGATGTAGCCTATTCAGTGCAGCAGAAGTTTTAGACATCTGAAGTAGTGAATAGGTACTCTCCTGCATACGTGCACCGCCTGAAGCAGAAACGATAACAAATCCACACTCTTTTTCTAAAGCTCTATTAATACCACGTACTATTTTTTCTCCTTCTACAGAACCTAAACTTCCTCCCATAAAAGAGAAGTCAAATACAGCTATTTCTACTGGTTCTCCACCAATGGTACAGGAACCACTCATCACAGCAGATGTTTTACCTGTTTTTGCTTTGGCTTCATCTATACGTTTTTTATAAGATTTTTTATCTGAAAATTTAAGAGGGTCTACAGGTGCCAAGGAGATATCATGTTCTACAAAAGAATCTTCGTCTACGATAGAATCTATGCGGTCTTGTGCAGAAATACGGAAATGGTGGTTACATTTTGGACATACATGTTGCTGTGCTTCTACTTCCTTAAAATACATAAGAGAAGTACATTTCGGACATTTAATCCATTGATTTGCTATTTCCTCTTTATCTTCCTCTTTAGTAAAGAAACTTCCAAACATTCTATCTCCTTATGATTTTAACTTGTGTTTTTACTAGTTGTTCTAACTTTTTTGCAATCTTTTTTTCTTTTGATACTATAACATAATCCTCTTCAACAATCACTTCAAGCCCTTCACAAAGTGCCAGTCCTGCTGCAAAATCATAGATGCGAAATATGCCAACAAAGAGTACATAACTTACTGTATGTGCATATGCCAATGAGAGTGCAATAGCCCCAGGTGATCTAAACTTTAAATTTTCTTGACCTAAATGACTGACTAACTCAGGATGTGCATATGCCTTTTCAAAAAGTCCTACTTCTGAATGAGGCACAGTATGTGGGGTATGAAATTTGCTTGAAAAAAGTTTGCCTTGTTGTGTCTTATGTTCTGTCGTTTTAAGAAAAATATCTCCATTGACTAGATTGCATACAATAGCATCTTCCACAAGCCCTAGAGCATCTACTTTTGCTACAGAAGTACCATAATAAGGGAACAAAGAAAGTGCATTAGAGGAGCCATCTATAGGGTCTATGATTATTTTAGAACTTTCTTTATCTAAAGCATCGTTGAGTATCAGTCCTGATTCTTCAGATTCTATATGTCCAAAACTACTTAAATGTTTGATAAATATTTCTTCTGCCATAAGGTCTAATTTTGAAGACACATCTCCACCTGCACCTACTTCTGTTTTTTCAAACCAAGTAGTGTCAAAACCATCTTTAAGTGCTAAACTTATCTCTTCATTGGCTTTGATACAGGCTTCAATAAAGGTATTCATTGGCTTGCTATTCACCTTTTTTATCAGCAATGACTGTAGGTTTGGCTCCACGAGGTGCAACCATCCAAAATTTACGCATTTCTGTTCTAAAGTTTTCCAAAATAAATGATGCATTTTTTGAACCTGTTTTTTCTACATAATCTTTCAGTAACACTTTGAGTTCAAACATTTCTGTGTCCCATTCGTCAGTATCTATACGTAAAGGTTCTACCAGTTCAGGGTTTACTTTTTCATAAAAATGACCCTCTTTATCATAGACAAATGCCTTTCCTCCAGTCATACCTGCACCAAAATTTACACCTGTCTTACCAAGAATCACTACAACCCCTCCCGTCATATATTCGCATGGGTGGTCACCTGTGCCTTCTACGACGGTTGTGGCTCCAGAGTTACGTACAGCAAAACGTTCACCTACTTGTCCTTGTATGTAAAGTGTTCCCCCTGTTGCACCATAGAGACAGGTATTCCCACCTAGTGAAAATTCAGGACCTCCTTTATCAGATTTAATTACAATTTGACCACCATTCATACCTTTACCGATGTAGTCATTTCCAGCACCTTCTACATTGATATTAATGCCTTTTAACAAAAATGCACCTAATGATTGCCCAGAAGTACCTTTCATATTTAAAGTAATTGTACCATTTGGGAGTCCTTTGTTACCATATAGTGCTGCAATTTCACCAGAGATTCTTGTAGCAAAAGATCTATTTAAGTTAGAAATCTTTTTATGAAGTACAATAGGTTTTGAAGGATCCTTTATTGTTGGCATAAGCTCTTTAATTAACTCTTTTTCATACTTATTTTGATCGTATGGTTCATTAAATGGTACTTGACAGGTATTTATACCTTCAAGTTTGTACAACATCTTTTCAAAATTAAACTTTTTTGCAAATGTATCATCTATGACTTCTAGTAAATGGTTTTGACCTATAATCTCTTCTAGGGAGGTATATCCAAGTTTTGCAAGAATTTCTCTAATCTCTTCAGCAATAAAAGTAAAATAGTTTATTACTTTTTGGACATTTCCCGTGAATTTCTGACGTAATTTTGGATCTTGTGTGGCAACCCCCACTGCACAGGTATTAAGATGACAGACTCTCAGCATCACACACCCAACAATAACTAATGCCCCTGTACCAAAAGCATACTCTTCTGCACCCAAGATGGCCGCTTTAACTACATCTAACCCAGTTTTAAGTCCACCGTCAGTCTCTAAAGTAACTTGACCTCTAAGATTGTTTGCTTTGAGTGCATTATGTGCTTCTATGAGTCCAAGTTCCCAAGGGTTACCAGCAAATCTTATGGAACCTATAGGTGCTGCCCCTGTTCCACCATCTGCTCCGGAAATGATAATCTTATCAGCATATGCTTTTGCTACACCTGCGGCAATAGTTCCAACACCAGCAGTAGAGACAAGTTTTACCGCTATTCTTGCTTTCGGGTTGATTTGTTTTAAATCAAAAATAAGCTGTGCTAAATCCTCAATAGAATAGATATCATGATGCGGAGGCGGAGAGATGAGTGTCACGCCAGGTTTTGTAAAACGAAGTGATGCAATGAGTGGTGAGACTTTAGAACCTGGAAGCTGTCCACCCTCACCTGGCTTTGCACCTTGTGCAACTTTAATCTGTATTTCAGTCGCTGAATGTAAATATTCTGGTGTTACACCAAAACGTCCAGATGCTACTTGTTTAATACTAGAGTTTTTATCTGTTCCATAACGTGCAGGGTCTTCACCACCCTCACCTGAATTTGATTTAGCACCTATAGTATTCATAGCCACGGCTAATGTTTCATGTGCTTCTTGAGAGATAGAACCCATAGACATCGCTGCTGTTGAAAAACGCTTGAAAATATTTGATAATGGTTCAACATTATCAATACTAATAGGTTCTCTATCACTTTTAAGTTGATAAAAATCACGTATAAACTTTTTATCCCGTTTATTTACTAATTTTTTAACCTCTTCATAATCCTCTTTATTACCAGACTCTGCACATTTTTGGATAGCTGTGATGGTAGGCCGAGAAAAGTCATGAAATTCTCCACCTTTTCTATATTTGTAGTACCCACCTTTATAAAGTGTTTTATTGCCTTCTATTTCAGGAGAGAAAGCAGCTTTGTGGTTTGCGTTAAGACGTGCATCTATATCTGCATATTCAAGTCCATGTAAAAGTCCCTGCGTTCCTGAAAAACAATCTTCTACTATTTGCTCACTAAGTCCTATGACATCAAAAAGTCTAGAGTTTCGGTATGATGAGAGTGTAGATATGCCCATCTTAGACATAATTTTCATCAGTCCCGCACCCATAGCACGTCTAAAACGTTTCAATATCGCTTTTACGGCGTCTTCTTCTTCATCTTTTAGAAGTTGTCTTACACTGTAGTAAAGTAAATAAGGGAAGATTGCCGCTGCACCATAGGCTAACGTCACCGCAGCTGTATGTGGATCAAAGACTTCACCTGACACAGCCACAATACTTACAAGATGTCTAAGGTCTTCTGCTAATAATTCTTGACTTAAACGTCCTACTACCATAAGCATAGGTAGTACTTTATTATCTTTACTTAAATCCCTGTCGTCGAGTATCACAGTTCTTATACCATCTTGACGTACATCCTCGATAATAATCTTGATTAAAGTATCAAGACTCTTTTTTATATCGGTATTATAAACAGTAGAATACTTTTTTGCTTTATAACTTTCATCATATTTTTCATTACTCTCATCACCAAACTCTTGAAGTAAACAAAACTTCTCTGCAGACATTATAGGAAGAACTGTTTTAAGTCTTTTTGCATGCTCCGGACCATCACTGAGTATATTATGTACTTCCCCAAAACCTGTATTGAGACTCATCACTATTTTTTCTCGTATAGGATCTATAGGAGGATTGGTTACTTGTGCAAATTTTTGCTTAAAAAAGTCTGTAAAGTTTCTTTGTTCATTCGAAAAAGCAGCAAGTGGTGTATCATCTCCCATAGCTCCTGTAGTCTCTTTCCCCTCAGCCATCATTGGTTTAATAATCTTATTGATAACTTCTGATGTATAGTTAAAATAACGCTGTTTTGTCTCCATTTCTTCAGGTACTCTTTGTGCATGATTCTTTGAACATCTGGTTGTATTTGCGTCAGGAACATATTCTTGAAGGTATGACATATTTTCACAAAGCCATTTGTCATAAGGGTGTATTGCCTTAAGATATTCATCTATATCAGATGATTTCAGTACTTTACCATACTTCAAATCTATACCCATCATTTCACCAGACTGTAAGCGTCCACGTTCTACTATCTCTTCATCTGGAATACTAAGTACCCCGTACTCTGAAGAGATTAGCAGTCTGTTGTCTGTTGTCCGAATATATTTAGAGGGTCTAAGCCCATTTCTATCAATCACACAACCAATGTAACGACCATCCGTCATACTCACAGCTGCTGGACCATCCCATGGTTCAAAACAGGTGCTTGCATATTCATAAAATGCTCTAAGATCTGCATCCATTTCAGGAGCATTATGCCAAGGTGCAGGCACTAGAGACCTAGCCGCTTTAAAGAAATCTACACCATTCACACGTAAAAACTCCATAAAGTTATCTAGACTTGCAGAGTCAGACATCCCATCTTGAATCACATCTTTGAGCCTCGTCATCTCTTCATCTGTAAAAACTTCAGATTTTGCTGTGGCCATTTTAGATGCTACGTTAAAACGGTTAGCAGTCACTGAGTTTATCTCACCGTTATGGGCTATCATTCTAAAAGGCTGTGCAAGTTTCCATTGTGGTAATGTATTGGTAGAGAAACGCTGATGAAAAAGACAAAATGAGATTTTAAAATCTGGGTTTGCCAAATCTTTATAAAACTCCTTAATATGTGTGGGCATAACAAGCCCTTTGTATGACACCACAGACGTTGAAAAAGAGGGAATATAAAATGATTCATCTTTTTTCAAGGCTGATTCTATCTCTTTACGCGAAAGGTAAATAAGTGCTTCAAACCGCTTAGCTGCTACAGGTCCTTTAGGTGTTACAAATACTTGTTTTATAGTGGGGAGTGTTGCAAGTGCTTGTTCGCCTAAGGCATTGGTATCTACTGGTACAGTGCGGGTATAAAGTACTTTTAAATCATTGTTCTCACAAATTTTATTGATGACATCAAAATTAGATATTTCACGAGAAAAAACCATAGCAACGGCATATGTTTCTGGTAAGTCAACACCTTCTTCTGCTAATACTTTGTTAAAAAAAGTTTTGGGAAGAGAAAGTAGGAGTCCTGAACCATCTCCTGTCTTACCATCTGCTGCTATTGCCCCTCTATGCATCATACGTGAGAGTGAAGTGATGGCATCTTCTAAGTTTTTATGTGAAGGTGTATTGTCAATGGATGCTAGAAGTCCGAATCCACAATTGTCTTTAAATGAAGTAAATAAATCTTGCATATTATAACCTTAAAAATAGTAATAAAAGCATTATTACAATGCCTTATAAATGGTGTGGAGTATAGCTAAAATGATGTTAAATTCTGTTTAGAGAACCTTAACTTCTTGATGTGAACTTTTGGCTTTTTGCACCTTTTTATAGCCTTCAAGTAAACGTAAATGTTTGTCAAAACCTTCTAGTGATAAACCTGGAGAATGTAACCCATAAAAAGTCACTTTTTGCTCTAGTAAGGCTTGACATGTATCCACACATTCAAGCGTATACATTTGTATTAAACTAGTTTTATAGTCTTGTAGATTTTTTTCTTCTATAGTTATAGTCAACATTGCATCTAAACATCTATAGACATTTGCACGTTTATCATCTAGGTTTGCGATGTGGTTACACCATGTTACCCACACATGTGCCTCTTCATGTTCTCTTAATGCTAAATAAAGCATCGCTTTAAGTTCACCTAATTGTAAAGATGCCCACGCAGTGCCCTCATCAGGTACAACGCCTATGAACTCAGCGATTTTAAGCATGTCACTATGTTCACCCTCATCTAGGTTTTCTAACAATACAGACATGTTTTCTTTGTCGAGGTTTTTTAAAGAGAGAATGGCTTCACGAAAATAAGAGCCTTCATTGTTGTTGTTCCATACTAAATCTTCTACGGGGTAAATATCTGACATACCAGGGATAAGTATGCGACAAGCGTAGACGCCTAAGTGTTCATAGTCTGCAATATATATCTCAAACCCTTCATTTCCTGCGATAGAAAAAAGATAGGCTAACTCACTTTGCGTGTCAGAAGAAAAATCCCAGTCTACAAAGTCGTAGTCACTTTTTTCTTTAAAAAACTCGTAAGACAATAGCCCTGTGGCATTGATGAAATGTGCTTCTAGGTTATGGTGTTCTGCCACAACTTCAAGGTTAAAAGAAGGTGCATGAAAATCATCTAACATGTCTAGTTCACGTCCTTGTAAGAGTTCTGTCACTGTACGTTCAAGTGCTACCTCAAAACAAGGGTGTGCACCAAAAGAAGCAAATACCGAACCATCTTTAGGGTTTATAAGAGTCACCGATATAACAGGGTAAACCCCACCAAGAGAAGCATCACATACACGTAAATGGTATCCATACTGCTCAAGTTTTTTTATAGAAGTTTGTATATCTGGAAACCTTTGCATTACAAATGCAGGAATATGTGGCAAACAGATACCCTCAGAAATAATTTTATTCTTAGCATAACGTTCATATATTTCACAGAGTGCTTGCACACGTGCTTCATTTTCTGTGTTACCTGCAGACATTCCATTACTCACAAATATATTGGCTATAAAGTTCACAGGAAAGTAGATAGGTTTAGCATCACTTTGTCTTACAAAAGGCAAAGCACAAATACCCCGCTCCCCTGCACCTGAATTCAAGTCAAAGATTTGTGAGGGATGTAGCTCGTTTGCTGGGTCAAAGTATGGCCATAACCTATCGTCTAAAAGTCCTAAAGGCATTTTCTCACTCTCTTCATCAAAGCTAAACCACTTTTCATTAGGGTAATGCACAAATGTACCCTTTGCTATCTCTTCACCCAAGTAATAGTCTGCAAAAAAGTAGTTACAACTAAGACGTTCGAAGTACTCTCCAAGTGCTGAGGCCAGACATGCTTTGCTACTCGCTCCCTTTCCATTGGTAAACATCAAATCACAACTTTCATCTCGTATATGCTGCGAGTAGACAAAAGGCACAGGATTTAACGCAGATACTTCATCTATGCGTATATCTAATGCATGTAATTTTTTGTACATTGTTTCTATGGTTGATTCTAAGCTACGTTCCTTACCTTTGATGTATGTTTCTTCTGTCATATATAGGCCTTATTTATAATAATGTCTGTGATTGTAGCATGTATAGATTCAAAACTTCAGCTATAAACTTAAAAATGAAAACATGGTATAATTATATACCAATCAATAACAACAAAAATAATTCTCTTACTTAGGACACACGTATCAAAGGGTTCATACTTTCAGTAAAAAAAGCCAAAAATGAAGACTCTATTGCCAGAGTTATCACTGCTACAGAAATACGTACCTACTACCGTTTTTTTGGGGCACGTCATTCCATACTCCAGCTAGGTAACTTGGTAGACTTTGAAGTAGAAGGTGAAGATGGACGTTTTATGCCACGTCTTCGTTCACTTTCACATATGGGCTTTCCTTGGCTACATGATAACAATAAACTTCTCATCTGGCATAACTTCATCAAAAAGTTTGAACTGCATTTGCGTGATGCAGAAGAACTTGAACCATTCTACTATGACTTACTACTGAGTGCTGCTAAAAAATGGGACAAACAAAACCCCAAACGCATAGTTGTAGAGAGTTACATTGACCTTCTTGATTATGAAGGAAGACTCTATGTGGATGAAAACTGTTTTATTTGTGAACAACGTATAGAAGAGGACATCGCTCTCATGCAAGCATTTAAGCCTGCACACCCTTCTTGCATTTACAGCCCTACTTTACCTACTAAAAAAATTTTAGATTTTTTTAAAAGTAAAAAAGCTGTTTTTTTGGAAGATGGCGAGGTTGACTCTCTTTTTGATGTAGTGATGAAAGGTTTGTAACTAAAAAATACACTCTTGATTAAACAAACGAAATAATGAACATATTGCTGAAAAGTTAAAGACAATAGAAACTATAATGTTTTTATATAAAGTAGTTTTCGCATTTGTTCATAAATTGCTTTTCAATCACCTTAAAATAAGAAGGATAACAATGCAGAATGAAATCCAGCATATTTTAGAGACTTATAATCATGATAAAACAAGAATGATGGACATATTATGGGATGTACATCATCTTTATGGTTATCTTTCTGATGAGGTAGTACATGAGATAGCTATATCATTAAATAAGTCTCCTTTAGACATTCGAGAAACAGCTTCTTTTTATCATTTTTTTCATGATAAGCCTGCGGGAAAATATCAAATATATCTTGCCAATACAGTCATTGCTAAAATGAGTGGCTACGATGAAGTAAAACAAGTATTATCTGAAGCAGTAGGATGTGAATTTGGTAGTGTAAGTGAAGATGGTTTGTTTGGTCTTTTTGATACCAACTGTATAGGGTTAAGTGATCAAGAACCTGCTATGATGATTGATAAAGTTGTATTTACAAGACTGACTTCTGATGACATTAAGGAGATTATTCATGAAATAAAATCAGGAAAAACACCTGAAGAGATTGCTAATCCAGATGGCCATTTAAAAAAAGATGTCGCTTATATTGAGAGTATGGTTTCAAGCAATATACAACGTACAGGGCCTGTCTTTTTTAGAAAAGACAGAAACTATAGAGCTTTAATTATGAAGATGTTAGGTACTTATCCTGAGGAGGTTATTGAAACTGTTCAAAACTCTAATATTCGTGGACGTGGTGGTGCAGGTTTTCCTACTGGACTCAAGTGGAAACTGTGTAGTGAAGCCCAAGCAGATACGAAATATGTCATTTGTAATGCAGATGAAGGAGAGCCAGGTACTTTTAAAGACAGGGTTATATTAACACGTTCACCCAAAGATGTATTTATGGGGATGATATCATGTGCTTATGCTATTGGTTCTAAACATGGGATTATATATCTTCGTGCAGAGTATTGGTATCTGAAAGAGTTTCTTGAAGCACAGCTTGAGGAGATGCGACATGAAGGTCTGTTAGGTGAAAAAATACTCGGTCAAAATTTTGACTTTGACATTCGCATTCAAATGGGCGCAGGAGCATATGTTTGTGGTGATGAGACTGCCCTACTTGAATCGTGTGAAGGTAAACGAGGAGCACCAAGATTAAAACCTCCCTATCCTGTACAAGAGGGGTATCTAGGGAAACCAACCATTATTAACAATGTTGAAACTTTTGCTGCGGTTAGTAGAATTGTTGCTAAAGGTGCTGATTGGTATAGGGCTTTAGGTACTGAGGAGTCTTCAGGAACAAGACTACTTTCTGTCTCAGGAGACTGTGATTATCCTGGTATTTATATGATTGAATGGGGCATTACACTTAATGAAGTACTTCGTATGGTTGGAGCTAAAGATACACAAGCTGTTCAAGTAAGTGGTCCTTCAGGAGAGTGTGTCAATCCTTGGCATGATGGAGAGAGAATTTTTTGCTATTCTGACCTCTCCTGTAATGGCTCTTTAATGATTTTTAACAATTCTCGAGACATGTTGGAAGTCGTTAAAGATTATATGGAGTTTTTTGTTGATGAATCTTGTGGTACTTGTAGTCCTTGTCGTTCTGGCAACGTTGATTTATTGCATAAAATAAATCTAGTAGTAGAGGGTAAAGCTGTACAAAAAGATTTAGATGAAATTGTAAGTTGGGGTAATATGATAAAGAGTACCAGTAGGTGTGGTTTGGGTATGTCCTCTCCAAATTCTCTTTTAAATACGCTTAAAAAGTTTCCAAAAATATACAAACGAAAATTAGCTAAACCGACAGATATGGTAAACCCGTCTTTTGATATACATGCATCAACCTCTATACATGAGAATTTAGCTAAAAAACTACTGGAGGAGGCAAAATGAGTATCAAAATAACCATTGATGGCAAAGAGATTGAGACTCAAGCAGGTGAACCTCTTATCGATGTAGCAGCAGACAATGGCATATTTATACCACGTCTTTGTTATATGAGAGGTAAACCCTGTTTGGGTACGTGTCGTGTGTGCTCTGTAAAAGTAAATGGATGGATGGCAGCCTCTTGTGCAACACCTGTTTATGAGGGCATGAATGTAGAAGTAGATGACCCTGAAGTAAAAGATATGCAAAAAGCATTGGTAGAAACCCTCTTTTCAGAAGGGACACACAACTGTCCTAGCTGTGAAAAAAGTGGACGCTGTGACCTCCAAGCTATAGGATATGAAGTTGATATGATGGTCTCTCGTTTTCCGTATCGTTTTACCGAGCGTAAAAGAGAAAATGCAGCAGAACTCATTTGGTTAGAGCGAGATAGATGTATATTTTGTCAACGTTGTGTTAATTTCATACGTGATGAAGAGACAGGGCAAAAGATATTTTCTATTAGTGGAAGAGGACCTCATTCTCAAATAGAGATAGATAAAAATGTGGCAGATAAAATGACAAAAGAACAAGCAAGATTTGCTTCAGACATCTGTCCAGTTGGTTGCATCATTGACAAAGAACGTGGTTATGACCACGCTATGGGTGTGCGAAAATATGATATAGCCTCTATAAGAGAACGCATCCTAAAAGGAGAACAGTAATGAGTACTATAGAAAAAAACGAGATAGCTTCTCATGACCTACCAAGTACACAACTAGATGAAAAAAGCCGTCAAGAACGTAATGATAAAATCCAAGTTGCTACTATTGCACTGTGTGGGTGTTGGGGGTGTACTCTCTCATTTTTGGATATGGATGAGAGAATGCTATCATTATTTGATAAAATTGCAATTACGCGCTCTTCATTGAGTGATGTAAAGCGTATTCCTAAGCGTTGTGCTATAGGCTTTGTTGAGGGTGGTATTGCCAATGAAGAAAACATTGAGACACTCATACACTTTAGAGAAAACTGTGACATCCTCATCTCTGTAGGTGCTTGTGCTGTTTGGGGTGGTGTTCCTGCTATGAGAAACCTTGTCTCGTTAGAAGATTGTTTTAAGGAGGCATATTTGGAGTCACCTACTATGCTACCAGATCAGAAGAAAGTCATTCCTTTTCATGAAGATTTACCTCCTATTACAAACAAGGTGTATCCTTGTCATGAAGTGGTAAAAATGGATTATTTTTTACCTGGTTGTCCTCCTGATGGAGATGCGATATTTAAAGTTTTAGATGACTTAGCAAATGGACGAGAGGTTGATTTGCCAAGAGAAATCAACCGTTTCGATTAGAAAGGATATAAAATGGGTAAAAAATTAGTCATAGATCCCGTAACTAGAATCGAAGGACACGGTAAAGTTACTGTGCAACTTGATGATGAAAACAACATCGTTGGAGCAAGGCTTCATGTTGTTGAGTTTAGAGGATTTGAAAAATTTGTACAAGGTCACCCTTACTGGGAAGCCCCTATGTTTTTACAACGTATCTGTGGTATTTGTTTTGTAAGTCACCATCTTTGTGGTGCCAAAGTACTAGATGACATGATAGGCGTTGGGTATGCACAAGGAGTAAAGATGTTGCCTACCCCTGAAAAAGTAAGACGCCTAGGGCACTATTTTCAACAATTACAGTCACATGTGACAGCATATTATTATCTGATAGCACCTGAGATGATTTTTGGTATGGATGCAGCTCCTGAAAAACGAAATGTTTTAGGGCTTATAGAAGAAAACCCTGAAATGGTTAAGCGTGTAGTAGCTCTAAGGAAATGGGGTCAAGAAGGTATCAAGCTTGTGATGGGTAAAAAGATGCATGGCATTGCCTCTGTTCCTGGTGGGGTAAATCACAGTGTCACACAAGAGCAAATAGATAGATTTTTAAAGGGTGATGATGGCGTGCTTGACATTGATACTGTCATCAAATATGCCAGTGAAGCACTGGATGTCTTTTATAAATTTCATGAAGAGAATCGTGAGCAGGTAGATAGGTTTGCTGATGTACCTGCCTTAAACATGTCCTTAGTAGATGATGATGGTAATGTTGATTATTATCATGGAAAAATACGAATCACTGATGAAGATAAAAACATCATTGAAGAATTTGATTACCATGATTACATGGATCACTTTGCAGAAGCCACAGAAGAGTGGAGTTATATGAAATTTCCTTACCTTAAAAAGTATGGACGAGAGCGTGGTTCTGTACGTGTAGGGCCTTTGGCTCGTGTAAATGTCACTAAATCCTATGGCGATGCAACACCATTGGCACAAGCTGCACTAGAGAAATTTCATGCCTATAATGGAGGAAAAGCAAGTAATAAGACTTTGCATACCAACTGGGCAAGGGCTATCGAAATTTTACACTCAGCAGAATTGATTAAAAACTTACTTCAAGACCCTGACTTACAAAAAAATGAGCTGAAATTAACACCATCTAAAGATAAATGGACAGGAGAAGGTATAGGTGTAGTAGAAGCCCCAAGAGGGACACTGCTTCACCACTATAAAGCTGATAAAAATGGTGATATCACCTTTTGTAACCTTGTGGTCTCCACCACGCAAAACAATACTGTCATGAACAGAACCGTTTTGGCTGTGGCAGAAGAGTATCTTGGTGGGCAACAAGAGATAACTGAGGGGATGATGAATGCTATAGAAGTAGGTATCCGTGCCTATGACCCTTGTCTTAGTTGTGCAACCCATGCAACCTCAGGAAACATGCCATTGGATGTGCAAGTAGTTGACAGCAAAGGAAATGTGCTTGACAGCAAAAAACGATGATGGGCTTGCTAAGCTTCTAGAAACCTTTAATACGCAAGATTCTCTTGTGTATGGCATAGGTAATGTTGGTAGAGAAGATGATGGTCTAGGATGGGCTTTTGTTGACTGGATAGAAGAGAATGCGCTTTGCCTTGAAGCAGAGCTTGTTCGAAGTTATCAATTGCATCTTGAAGATGCTGATTTGATTAGCCATAAGAAAAAGGTACTTTTTATAGATGCAAGTAAAAAAGAAGAGATTGAGACGTTTAAACTCTCTAAAGTTGAAGCAAAAATGGATGTGAGCTTTACATCTCATGCTATCTCTGTGCCTTCTGTTTTGGCAATCTGTATTCAGTGTTTTGACACCATACCCGAGGTTTATTTACTAGAAATAAAAGGATATGCATGGGAATTAAAGATAGGGTTAACACCCCAAGCTATGCAAAATTTAGAAGATGTTATAGCCAATTTAGATACCATAAGGGTATAAAATCGTAGAAGGAGAATCCAATGGAAAAGCCAGATGTAAAAAAAGTAAAACAGCTCTTATCTGAAGCCCCCATAGGGCAATATCTTGGAGAGTATGGAATTGATATTTTTTCTGAGTGTGCCAGTGTAGAATTGAAACTTAATGATAATGAAATTTTGTTTCATCAAGGTGATACAGATAGTGCTTTTTATATTTTAGAACGTGGCAGGATTGCTCGTTTTGTAAAAGATGAGAAAACAGGTCGTGAAAAAATTATACATGTCTTTGAAAGAGGAGATTTAGTAGGAGAACTTAGTTTTGTTGATGGGAAGCCACATTCAAGTTCGGTTAAAGCACTAGGAGAGGCAACTGTTATTTGTTTTAAAGAAGAGAGTATTACGCCTCTTATCACAAAAGAGCCTGAAGTGATGTATCAGTTTATGAAAGCAATCATAACAAGAGTGCATCATACTTTAGGAGATATATCACGTCAACAGATGGCACTTTCTAGCTATATCTCTGGTTCACCATATAGATAAAACTAATTTAAAGGAAAAAAATGATTAAAAATAGAAAAGTAGGAATTATTGGAGCAGGTGCAGTAGGTGCCTCAGCAGCGTTTGCATTGGCAGTTATGGGAACATGTAAAGAAATCGTTCTTTTTGATATAGCAGAAGGTGTAGCACAGGGTAAAGCAATAGATATTGAACAGGCGACACACTACTCTACCAAACCTACACGAATTACTGCGGCACAAACACCTGCAGATGTGAAAGATTGTGATATTGTTGTGATTACTGCAGGAGTTCCTAGAAAAGGTGATATGACTAGAGAAGATTTATTGATGATAAATGCCAAAATTATTAAGTCTGTTACAGAAGATATTATGAAATATTCTCCTGATGCGATTATCATCTCTGTCTCTAACCCACTTGATGTTATGACTTATACCATTGGACAAATTACTGGTTGGGAACGTAACAGAATTATAGGTATGGCAGGTGCATTAGATGGATCAAGAATGGCATATCAAATTCGTAAAAAACTTGGCTATGGTGCTGCAAGAGTGGGTGCGTTGGTTATAGGAGATCATGGAGAGAATATGATTCCTATTCCTCAAAAAGCAAATATAGGCGATGTACCTTTAACGGATCTTTTAAGTAAAGAAGACATGGAGGATATTATTGAAAGAACAAAAAATGGTGGGGCAGAAATAGTAGGACACCTTAAAACTTCTGGGTATTATGCTCCTGGACGTGCTATAGCATATATGGTAGAAGCTATATTAAATGACTCTAAAGCAGTTGTCTCATCATCAGTTATACTAAATGGGGAATATGGACATAGTGATGTGTGTGTAGGTGTACCTGTAGTGCTTGGTGCTAGAGGTATTGAAACAATTGTCGAGATGAATCTTGATAATGACTTAAAAGAGAAATTTAATATATCCGTGAAGACCGTAAAAAATGGCATAGAGATTTTAGAAAAAAATAACTTTTTTAATTAGTTTTTTTCTTATATATAAAGTAGACATTTTTAAAAATGTCTACTTTAACCTCATCACTCACTTTTTAAGTGATTATGCCTTTTTTACAAATATTTGCTTAAGTTTTATCGCACCCACACCTGCTACTTTACAGTCTATATTATGTCCATCACTACTTTCAACTAAACGAATATTTTTAATCTTTGTACCCACTTTAATTCCATCACTACTACCTTTGACTTTAAGGTCTTTAATCACAGTTACACTGTCACCGTCTGTTAAAGTATTACCATTAGCATCTTTAACAAGCAAGCTTGACTCTTCTAAGCCAACTTCTGTATCTTTGCTCCATTCGTGTGCACATTCAGGACAAATATATAGTGCACCATCCTCATAAGTATAGGTACTCTCACATTTAGGACAATTAGGTATGCTTTGCATTTACTCTTTCCTCGTATATAGTATTTTTTACGTGTATTTTACTCTCAGAACTTTAAAGTGTAATTCTTTATATTATAAAATATAATTACCTATTTAATTAGCGCTAACCTTGCCAACAGTCCAGCTGTAGTTGTATACCCTACTTCAGTAAATATCAACTCACCCTTTTCATCATAGATGAATGTTGTGGGATAAGCTTCTACATTAAACTTTTTAGCCCACCTACCTTGATTATCATTGAGAACACGAAAAGTGAGTTCTTTCTCATTGAGGTACTGTGTTAGTTTGTTATCATCACCTGAATTGACAGCGATTGTTAGCACTTCATACTTCTTAGAGATATACTCAATATTCCCGATTTCTAGTTGACAAGTAGGACACCATATTCCCCAAAAATGCAATACCAAGGGTTTCGCATCTTTTATGTTATATAGGCTTCCATCTAAGAGTTGTACTTCAAGTTGAGGTAGTGTATTTGAAGAAAGTTCAGGTTTACGAATATAACTAATTATATTTGTTAATATAAAGATAAATATTGTAGCTATTGCTATCTCTTTAACTATGGTTTTGAGATCCCATTTTATGGTCATACTCTAGCCAATATCCAATCCATCCCAAAACTCATCATAATCCAAATTAGTCATCGTAGCATCTTCTTCTATACCTTTATTGATGAGCTTTTGTTGTTGACTATCAAAGTACTGTTCTAGAGCCTCTTCAAGCATTGTATTGACATCTTTATGGAGAAGTTCAGAAAAAGCCAAAAGGTTGTCTACCGTGTCTTGTTTTAATTCTATGTTAAATGTATCTTTCATAATACCATTCTAACATAATATTACTGCACAATATCATAAATTTTTAGATGTTATTTAATGTTGTTTATATCTCACTCCAAAGTGGAAGTGAGAATTTTAAATCAACTACTAAGATTAGTTTGCCAGTTGATCTTTAAGTGCATCTTTAGCTGTGTCTGCTGCAGTATCAACTGTACCAGATACAGCCTCTTTAGTAGCGTCAACTTCCCCAGCTGCTTTTTCTTTAGCTGAGTCTACAACGTTTGATGCAGCATCTTTAGTTGCATCAACCGCACCAGTTGCTTTTTCTTTTGCAGAATCCACAACATTTGTTGCTGCTTCCTTAGTAGCATCTACTGCACCAGTTGCAGCTTCTTTTACTGAATCAACAGCTTTTGTCGCTGCTTCTGATGCCGCTTCTTTTGCTGAATCTACTGCATCAGTTGCAGCTTCTTTTGCCGAATCTGTTATAGATGAAGTAGCATCAGATACTGCGTCTTTAGTCTTTTCATCACACCCCGTAAATAGTAAAGTAGCTGCTGCTACTGATAATAATATAACTTTTGTCATTCTTTTTTCCTTTATTCATTTTTAAGATAACGCGACATTATACACAATTACTATTAGTTTACCTATACCTTGAAATTATGCTAAAATAATGTTACAGTTATTATAAATAAAGGATTATCTCATGCAACAAACATTCGAAGTACTAAACGTAAAGTGTGGAGGCTGTGCCAACACACTTACGACCAAACTCGCTGATGAATTTGGCGAAGTAGATGTCAACCTAGAAGTTGAACCAAGACAAATTACGCTTGATGTAGAAGAGTCTAACATCCCTGCTCTACGTACAGCCCTCAAAGCTCTAGGATACCCTATGAGTGATGAAGATTTGACTATTGTAGAGGGGTTTACGACTACTGCTAAGAGTTTTGTCTCTTGTGCTGTGGGAAAAATAAATACCTAAACAATTTTGAAATTGTATAAGGTCTTATCTTTAAGAGACTATAGTGCTGCTTATAGTTCAAAGAATGTAGAGATGAAATAGTAACTTAAATTTCACATATAAATTCAAGTAAATTACGTTTTTTATCATTATAACATAAATATAGCTATAATCCCACCATGCAAACCCTACCCATCACCCAAGTCATCCCAGAAGTAAAAGAGAAACTCCAAAACCACAATAGACTCATACTCCAAGCGCCCCCAGGGGCAGGAAAAACGACAGCCCTACCACTAGCCCTGCTCGATGACCCATGGCTAGAGGGTAAGAGCATCATCATGCTGGAGCCTAGGCGGCTTGCGGTACGTATGTCGGCACAGCGTATGGCAGAGATATTGGGCGAAAAGGTAGGAGAGCGTGTGGGCTATCAGATAAAGATGGATTCACAGTATTCTAAACAAACCAAAATCCTCATCGTCACTGAGGGGATACTCACACGTAAGCTACAGGCAGATCCTAGCTTGGAAGATGTGGCACTTATCATCTTCGATGAGTATCATGAGCGTTCGCTTCATGCGGACTTGTCTTTGGCTCTGAGCTTAGAGTCGCAATCTGTGTTGCGTGAGGATTTGAAACTACTCATTATGTCTGCTACACTCAATACTACGGCACTGTCAAATATGCTAGATGCCCCACTGGTCACCTCTGGAGGTAGAGCCTACCCCGTGGAGCGTCACTACCTAGACCCAGCTACCCCACAACCCACAGCCAAAGCACTCACCAGCTACATCGCCAAGCGTGTATGTAAATGCTTAGAGGAAGAAGAGGGAAATATCCTCGTCTTTTTAGCAGGGGTACGACAGATAAAAGAGGTAGAAAAATATTTGCTAGAAGCCAAGCTAAAAGAGGTCTACATCGCCACACTCTATGGTAACCTAAGCAAAGTAGAGCAAGACAGAGCCATCAAAGCTCCACCTAAAGGTACTAGAAAAGTAGTCCTAAGCACAAACATCGCCCAAACCTCTCTGACCATAGAGGGCATCAAGATAGTCATAGACTCTGGGCTTCAAAACGTCTCTGTCTTTAGCCCCTTTTCTGGCATGAACACGCTAGAGAGACGACACATCTCCGAAGACTCCGCCACCCAAAGGGCAGGACGTGCAGGACGGCTTAGTGCGGGTAAGGCATATCATATCTGGCACAAGTCCAAGATACTCCAAAAGCACGATACACCAGAGCTACTGCTTGCAGACCTTACCCCACTCGTGCTAGAACTTGCCTTATGGGGTACAGATAACATCCATGACCTACAGTGGCTAGACACCCCACCCTCTACGGCTATTAGCCATGCTAAGACACTTCTAGCACAACTTGGGGCTTTAGATGACAAGGGCATCATTACTCCTCATGGTAGAGCTATGATTGGATATGGTTTACATCCTAGACTCTCACATATGATGCTAAAAGCCAAATCCCTAAACCTTAGCTATGAAGCGTCACTGCTAGCCACCCTACTCACAGAAAAAGATATCTACACACGACCCCATAGAGAGGTAGATATCTCTGGACGTGTAGAAGACCTACATGCACTGTCACAAGGCACTATAGTAAATAATATCAATACCAAACATACACGTGCTATCTTGGCAAATGCCAAACGTCTAGAGCCCGTACAAAAAGCCACACTAGACAAAACACACCTAGGTCTACTCCTAGCCTACGCCTACCCCGAACGCATCGCAAAAGTGCGAGGCACGAGAGAGCAGACCTATCTACTAGCCAACGGAAAAGGTGCGAGACTACACACAGACGAAGCCCTAGC